>Ga0247844_1000462_pt1 | contig 87333 bp, 73 predicted proteins | sample LaCtaG_FD_192421 | JGI IMG/M metagenome (GOLD analysis project Ga0247844, IMG submission 192421) | Freshwater microbial communities from meromictic Lake La Cruz, Castile-La Mancha, Spain - LaCruzMarch201714.5m_1 | ecosystem: Environmental > Aquatic > Freshwater > Lake | place: Spain: Castile-La... | reverse complement strand
AGCGGGTGAAGGGAATCGAACCCTCGTATGAAGCTTGGAAGGCTTCCGTTCTACCATTGAACTACACCCGCGTTGACAAACTGGTCTTAGGGTATATCCGAATGCACTACTTTCGGTCAAGAGCAGGATTTTGAATTTTCCCGGAATTCTGCTTCAACGAATGCTGGCACCCAATCGGGCTATCGATATACTCGAGCACTGTGATAAACTCTCTTCCGATACTTCGCACCGTTTTCCGATCGTCGCTAGCGCCTTTGATGGCGGCAACTTTTTTCGTTTCGACAGGGTTCAGCCAAGTGCCCGGAGAAGGAGACTCTCCCTCGAATCCAGCACCCTCGCCCGGTGCCACACCCGAAGGAGCGCCGACTCCGGACCCCGACGCACCGATGCCAGGAACACCCGAATTTGAAACCATCACATACTGGAAAGCGGAGCTGCCAGGCGGCTCGTTTACCATCGCGCACGATTCAGTGAGCGGCGTTAGCTCACAGGAGTATGTCCTTGATGGAACGGCTCGCGTGACCGAGGTGAACGTCATCACGTCCGGCGTCATGCAACCTCGCTTTTACTACATCGAACCCCTCACTCCGGTCGCCCCGGTTGCGGCGGCTCAAGGCGCAGTGGATCGAACCAAGTCTGCAATTGAGGAAGCAGCATCAAGGCTCGTCCCGGGAGATCCGATCTGGGCAAAGGTGATCAAAACGTATCCGACCACCACGCACGCAGGGACAATCGAATACCGAATCGAAACCAAGCAGCAAATCGAGAACTTATACAAAAGCCTCGAGTCGTCATGGATCGCTGGTCGGAGCGAGGTATTCAGACCGGAGGGCGGCGGCAAAGGATTTAATCCCCGCGAGTTGAAGAAGAAGGAAAAGGAAGAAGAAGGTGAGGGCGATAAGCCCGAGCCTACGCCGACACCAGGAAACGATGCCGACGCGTTCGGGGGATTCTGACCTTCCTATGAATCCAACCTCTGAGTCTTCCTGTGCCGCCGAAGTTGATCCGTCCCATCCGAAGCACGAATGCGGCGTATTTGCTGTATTCGGGCATCCTAACGCGCCAGTTCTAAACTACTACGGCTTATTCGCGCTCCAGCATCGCGGGCAAGAGAGCGCCGGAATTGCAGCTGCCGGTGAAGTAGGCTCCACCTTTCTTTCTCATAAGGGGATGGGATTAGTTGCGCAGGTTTTCGAACCAGACGCGTTGTCCAAACTCAGCGGCACCCAAGCCATCGGGCATGTGCGCTACTCGACGAGCGGATCTAGCAATCTGAAAAATGCGCAGCCGTTCGTGGTCGATACTGGTCGCGGACAACTGGCCATCGCCCACAACGGAAATCTGGTGAATGCCGCCCAGTTGCGCATGGAGTTGGAAGCGGAAGGTTCGATCTTTCAAACGACGGTCGATAGTGAAATCGTGCTGCATCTGCTCGCGCGACCAGGCGATGATGCGGTGACCCCGCTTGCTGCGCTCAGGCGGTTGGAAGGAGCCTTTTCGATGGTAATTATGAGCGAACGCGAGATCATCGGTGTTCGTGATCCGTTCGGTTTCCGCCCCCTGTCGCTGGGGCGATTGGACGGTGCCTACGTGCTTGCTTCCGAGACCTGCGCATTCGATCTGATTCACGCAGAATTCATTCGTGATATTGAACCGGGTGAAGTTGTGATCATCGACGAGAATGGACTGCGATCGGAGTTCCCATTCCGAAAGGAACGCAAGGCATTCTGTATTTTCGAATACGTCTATTTTGCTCGCCCGGACAGCAATCTTGAAGACATGAATGTCAAAGAAGTTCGCGTTCAAATGGGTCGCGAGCTCGCAAGGCTGCATCCAGTCGAAGCGGATGTCGTCGTCCCAGTGCCGGACTCCGGGATCTACGCGGCGCTAGGTTTCTCCGAAGAGCTTGGAATTCCGTTCGACCTCGCGTTCGTGAGGAACCACTATATCGGACGCACATTCATCCAGCCGACTCAGCTGATCCGCGACTTCAATGTGCGAGTGAAGTTGAACCTGATCGGCGAGGCTGTGCGCGGCAAACGCGTGGTCGTTGTCGATGATTCCGTTGTTCGAGGCACCACCGCCCGCGCGCGTGTTGTCAACCTCCGTGAGGCCGGAGCAAAAGAGGTTCATCTGCGCATTAGCTGCCCACCTCACAAGCATGCGTGCTACTACGGCATTGATTTCCCCGATCCCGAGAAATTGCTCGCAAACCAACTCTCAAGAGCCGAGATCCGCGACTACCTCGGTGCAGACAGCATCGGTTATCTCGAGGTCGACGCCATGGTGCGTGCGACCGGATTGCCGAAGGATGGGTTTTGCCTCGCCTGCTTTACCGGCGAGTATCCCCTGCCCTACGATGAGAAGTTTGACAAATTCGTGATGGAAAAACGGCGCGGGCAGGCACGCCTATTGCCCCTCAACGACAAGCAAACAGAGCTATTTCAAGGAAAGTTGTGATGATCAGGAAATCGAAGAAAGCGTATGCGGCAGCTGGTGTAGATGTGGACCTTGGCAACGCAGTGAAGGGAGGCATCCAGCAAGTCGTTCGATCGACTCATGGGCCCGAGGTGCTAGGAAAAATCGGGGGCTTCGGAGGTTTATTCCAACCGAATCTCAAAGGCTATAAAGCGCCCGTGCTGGTTTCGAGCGTCGATGGGGTTGGCACAAAACTGAAGATCGCATTTGCGACCGGCCGCCACGACACGATCGGCCAAGATCTTGTTAACCATTGCATCAACGACATTGCCGTGATCGGAGCGAAGCCGCTGTTTTTCTTGGACTACCTTGCGGCCGAGCGTCTGGAACCAGATGTCTTTGCGCAAATCCTCAAAGGATTCGCTAAAGCCTGCAAAGCCGCTGGCTGCGCTATCATCGGCGGCGAAACCGCTCAAATGCCAGGCATGTATAAGCGCGGTGAATACGATGTGGCCGGAACGATAGTCGGCATCGTGGACAGACCTGCATTACTCGACGGATCGCGCATCCGAAAGGGAGATGTCCTCATCGGACTCGCGGCCAACGGATTGCACACCAATGGCTACTCGCTGGCGCGAAAGGTATTGTTCGATCGCATGCGTCTGACCGTGGATTCGCGCCTCGATGGAATCAAGGGAACGCTCGGCGACGAACTTCTCAAGGTGCACAGAAATTACCAGCCCATCATGGCCTCACTGCCCAAAGGCATGCTCAAAGGCGCTGCGCACATCACAGGCGGCGGGCTCATCGATAACCTCCCTCGCGTGCTTCCCAAGGACTGCGATGCCGCGTTCGATACAAAAACATGGAAGACACCAACCATCTTTTCAATCATTGGACAGGCCGGAAATGTGGACCCAATGGAAATGTATCAAGTATTCAATATGGGAATCGGCATGGTTCTGGTCGTATCCAAAGCGGACGCTGCAGCGGCCTGCAAACAAACAAAAGGCCGCGTAATTGGTGAAATCGCATCAGGCAGCGGAAGCGTATTGATTACGTAAAAACTTCAATCAATGGAATCCTATCTGGTCGACAACCTCAGTCAGCGCTGCCCGAATCTGGAAGTTCTGACTGCCAAGGAAGACCTGATTCCATACTCCTTCGACGGCACGGCGACCTACAAGGAAATGCCCGGTTGCGTCGTATTTCCGCGAATCACCGATGATGTAGTGGCTGTCGTGAAATTTGCTGCGGAGTATCGTGTGCCAATCGTGACTCGCGGTTCCGGAACTGGCTTGAGCGGCGGGAGCCTTCCCATCGTCGGGTGCATTGTTCTTTGCTTGAACAAAATGGATCAGATCATTGAGGTCGATAGCAAAAACCTAACGCTCTTCGCGGAAGCTGGCGCGATCACTTCAAAAATCGCCGAGGCCGCCGAATCGCCTGGACTGTTTTACCCTCCCGACCCCGGATCGATGAAAATTTCCACCATTGGCGGAAATGTGGCGGAAAACTCGGGTGGCCTGCGCGGACTAAAGTACGGGGTCACCCGCGACTACGTCATGGGACTGGAGGTCGTCTTGGCATCCGGCGAGGTCCTATTCACGGGCAATAAGTGCGTCAAAGATGTCGCAGGGTTTTCGTTGCGCGACCTGTTTATAGGCTCGGAGGGCACGCTTGGGATCGTGACCAAGGTATTACTAAAACTCATTCCCAAGCCGGAGGCGCGGCGCACTCTACTCGCGGTTTTTGATCGCATGGAGGATGCTGCGGAGACCGTTTCCGGGATTATTGCTGCCAAAATCATTCCTTGCACACTCGAGTTTCTCGATTCGGTAACGATTCAATGCGTCGAGGATTATGCACATGTCGGCCTGCCGCGTGACGCTGCTGCTGTTCTTCTCATGGAAACGGATGGGCACCCTGCTTCGGTGGCTGATGAGGCATCGCGGATGGCCGAGTTGTCATCGTTTCACGGCGCGAGGTCGGTTACTATCGCCGAGACCGCCGAGCAGGCAGCATCTCTCGCCACCGCTCGGAGAGCCGCATTGTCGGCTCTCGCACGCGTGGCGCCAACGACGATTCTTGAGGATGCGACCGTGCCGCGTAGCGAACTCACGAAAATGGTTAGATTCATCCAAAAAACCTCGCAGAAACACAACCTCCGGATTGGCACATTCGGACACATGGGCGATGGCAACCTGCACCCGACGTTCCTAACCAACGAAAAAGACCACGCCGAGATGCAACGAGTCGAAATCGCGATGAAAGAGATTTTCGACTATGCGGTATCGCTCGGCGGAACGATCACCGGAGAGCATGGCGTCGGGCTGGCAAAACGGTCGTTTTTGCCTGCCGCAGTCGGCGAGTTGAATATCAACGTGATGCGCCGAATGAAGTCCGCATTCGATCCCGAGGGGATTCTGAATCCGGGCAAGATTTTCACGCAGTAAGCGATTGCCCCAATGTCTGCTGATCATTCATTGAAGTCGATGGACTACTCCGTGCTGCAGCAATGCATGCACTGCGGGATGTGTTTGCCCACCTGCCCGACTTACGACGCAACCAAACTCGAACGAAACAGCCCGCGCGGGCGGATTGCATTGATGCGATCCATTGCGGACGGCGACCTTGAGGTCACGAAAAAATTTGCCGATGAGATGTATTATTGCCTCGGCTGCCTAGCCTGCGAAACTGCATGTCCAGCTGGTGTAGAGTATGCATATTTGTTTGAGATTGCGCGCGCGGAGTCTGAGCAATCCGGCACCCTCGACAGTTTCCAACGTCGCTTCATCCGCGCCATCACGTTGCGCGGTCTCTTTACGCATCCGCGTCTTCTGCGGCTCGTCGGACGATCGCTGTGGCTTTGGCAAGCCAGCGGCGGGCAGGCAATCTTCCGGAAATTGAAACTGACCGCGCTACTACCCGGTCGTTTCCGAACGCTGGAACCCCAGACTCCGACGGTGAAAGCTCGCTTTTCTCACCAGCTCATCCAACCATCGGAAAATCCCACCCAACCGAAATACCGCGTGGGTATGCTCACCGGCTGCGTCCAAGACCTCGCATTCTCCGACATCAATCGCGACACGGTCGACGTACTGCTGGCCAATGGATGCGCGGTGGAAACTCCATCGGTCCAAGCCTGCTGTGGGTCGTTGCACGCGCACAACGGGGAGTTGGAGGTATCCATGATGCTCGCCCGCCGGCTTCTCGACACATTCGACGTGATGAATTTGAACGCCATCATTTCCAATGCGGCCGGGTGTGGATCGCACCTTAAAACGTATGGTCGCTTGCTTGCAAACGACCCGGTGTACGCGGAGCGGGCCGCCGCATGGTCACGCAAACTCAAAGACATCCACGAATGGCTTTCTGAGATCGGCGTGCGCCGTCCGTCTTCCGCGGGCGCTCCAGTGCGGGTGACGTATCACGAGGCCTGCCACTTGGTGCATGGACAAAAGATCTCGCGCCAACCCCGAGAGGTGCTCGGTCTCATTCCCGGGTTGGAGCTTGTGGAACTCCCGGAGTCCACCTGGTGTTGCGGAAGCGCTGGGATTTACAATATCACTCAGCCTGAAATGTCGGCCACGCTGCAATCCCGAAAGATCGAAAACATCCGCAAAACCGGTGTTTCCGTAGTGGCCACCTCGAACCCGGGGTGCCATCTCCAGTTGGTGAATGGAGCGAAGCAGGCGGGACTGACGCTTGAGGTCGTGCAACCGGTGACCCTGCTCGCACGCGCCTACCGCGCCGAGAAGTAGGATCGCAGGCACCAAAAAAATTCTCTCGCCACACTTGATGTTCCCGGGGATCGGCGGCACGATACGCTGACAAATTTTGTGAGAAAATTCTGGAAAAACAAACCCGCACTTGGAGTGGGGGTAGGCGTTAGTATGGGAGTGTTAGGTGCGATTGCCCTTGCGGCAAGATACGCGCTAAGAACGTCACCCCGTCGACCCATCCCGGACAATATCTCTCCCGCCGTTTTCTCCACGAATATCGCGCAAACGGCTCATGGCGAACTGGTGTATCATGCCTCCGGAGCTGGCGCGCCGATCGTGTTTTTGCACGGCGTCTACCCGGGGGCATCTTCTTACGAGTGGTCGAAAGTCTATCCGTCCTTCACGACTGACTACACCGTGATTGCTCCAGACCTGCTCGGGTTTGGCGAATCTGAGCGTCCCAAGCCAGGGTTGGATGCGGATCAGCATGTGCAAGCACTCGCAGATGGATTCCGTGAAATCATTCCCGGAAGTGCGGCCATCGTTGTCGCATCGGGGTTCGGCGCCGCACTCGCTGCCAAACTCGCTGCGCAACATCCGGAGCTTGTTCGGGCGCTTGTCCTTCTGGCCCCCGAGGGTTTTGATTCAAAGCGGCAGCGCGTTCCCATAGGCATCCGTTTTCTTGCAGGCATTCCGCGCATGAATTCGTTTTTTTACCGGCATGCCATTTCGCGCCAGCCATTCGTTCGGGACTGGTTGCTAAGGTTTGGATTTCGCAACTCTGCCGCCATAGACCCAGACGTCGTGGAGGTCATCTCGACGTGTGCCAGTCAATACGGCGCCGAACATGCGATGCTTTCGTTTCTCAAAGGCCGCGCGCGTTACGACGTGAACCGGCAACTTCCCCGCATCACACAACCGACCACGCTCTTGTGGCCGGAAAACGACCGGGACTTTCCGTCCGCAGATGCACATGCCATTGTCGCGGCGGTGCCGTATTGCCGCGTGATTCAGAACGCGGAGATTTCTCCCTTGGGTGCGCTCGAATGTCATGAAATCACGGAGACCCTAGTCCGTGCAGCGCTCGGGCCGATTTCCGTGGAAGACAGCGAGAATGCGGCATGAGGCATTGCAAATCTCGCGGATTATCCTCATAACGATTCGCAGTGAACGTATCTGATCTTCGAGAAATTTTGCAATATGTCCCCCGGTTCCGGGACAAGACATTTGTCATTGCTGTGGACGGCGAAACCGTCGCGTCGGAAAATTTTGCCAACATCCTGGTGGATCTGGCGGTGCTTCGTTCGTTGAGCATTCGCTCGATCGTGGTGCACGGAGCGGCACGCCAGATTGACGACCTTGCGAAGTCACGGGGCGTCGAACTATCCAACAGCGATGGCACCGGCATCACCGACGCCGAAACGTTGCAGGTAAGCATCGACGCTGCGATCCGGCTAACCAATGAAATCATGGAAGGCCTGTCTGCGGTGGACCTACGGGCCGCTTACATGAATTCTATCATTGCGCACCCAGCGGGCATTCTGGGCGGGCAGGACCAGTTGTTCACTGGCAAGGTCGAGCGGGTCGATGTCAAAGCGATCCGGTTTCTTCTGGACCAAGGCGTTGTGCCTGTGATTCCGCCGCTCGGGTTCGATGGCGAAGGCCGCACCTACCGGGTAAACTCGGATGCCGTGGCCGTGGAGGTGGCGGAAGCGATCCAAGCGACGAAGGTGATCTTTTTGACACCAACCGCAACGTTTGGCGGCGCTGCTACTTGGCTGCCACGGCAGCTTTCGATTTCTGAAACAAACGAGCTCCTGCGTAAGCAGAGGGGCGTTGCGACCGTGAGTCTGCTTTCCAAGCTCGAATGTGCGGCGCGGGCGTGCAGACAAGGTGTGTCGAGGGCGCACCTTCTCGATGGAAACATCAACGAGGCGCTGCTCACGGAAATTTTCAGTCATGAGGGCATCGGCACGATGGTTTACTCGAACGAGTATCAGCAAATCCGGCGGGTTTTCAAAAAAGATGTAAGGGGTGTGATGACGCTGATCCGCCAGTCGGTGAAGAGCGAGGAATTGATCCGGAGGACGCGGAGCGAAATCCTCGAGCACATCGAGGACTACTGGCTCCTTGAAGTGGATCGGACACCCGTCGCCTGCGTTGCGTTGCACCCGTATCCGGAGCATGAATCCGGCGAACTCGCATGCCTCTACGTCAGCAAGAGCCACGAAAATCAGGGCTACGGCCGCAAGCTCATGGCATTCATCGAAACCCTTGCTGCCGAGCGGGGTTTGCGCAAGATCTTCGCGCTCTCGACCCAAGCTTACAACTACCTCCAGCAGAAGGGTGGATTTGCGGAAGCTGGCGTCGATGTGTTGCCTAGTGCTCGGCGGGAGAGATACCTCGCGAGCGCGAGAAATTCGAAAATATTAGTAAAACCAGTCACCGCACGCGCGCTCTGAAATGGATGGTGTCCACACACACTTCACCGCTCTCGACTGGGGCGTGCTGGCCGGGTATCTGCTGCTAACCACATGGATCGGTCATGCTCTGCGCGGCAAGCAGAGCACGATGAAGGACTTCTTTCTTGCCGGACGCTCGCTGCCATGGCCCGCCGTCTGCGGATCCATCATCGCGACCGAAATCAGCGCGATCACATTCGTCGGTGTGCCCGGCATGGTATTCGCTTCGGGTGGAAATTTCACCTATCTTCAGTGGGCGATTGGATCGATTGCGGCCCGAGTGATTGTGGGCATTTGGTTTGTGAAGGTGTTTTACGAGCGCGAGATCTTCAGCCCTTATGACTATATGCAGGAGCGCCTCGGTGCCGGCGCGCGCAAGCTCACGACGTTGCTGTTTTTCGTGAGCTCCGTACTCGGACAGAGCGTGCGGCTTTTGGTGACGGCACTCATATTGCGCACGGTCACAGGATTGAGCTTCGAGCTCTGCATCGTCATCATCGGGATTTTTGCGATGATTTGGACGATCATGGGTGGCATGACCACGGTGATCTGGACCGATGTGATCCAGTTCTTCATCTTCCTGTTCGGTGGCGTTCTGGGATTCGTCTGGCTCTTGGGCTCGATCGAAGGAGGGCTTCCCGAGTTGTTCCGTGCTGGGGCTGAGGCTGGGAAATTCAAACTGATCGACCTGAGCACGGACCCGAATGTCCAGTTCACGCTGTGGGTGGCGTTGCTCGCCATGCCATTCCAGAACTTGGCGGCATTCGGAACCGACCAACTGAACGCTCAACGGATGTTCTGCTGCAAAAATCAATCCGACGCCGGCAAGGCGATTATCGCGAGTTCGCTTTCGCAAGTGGTGACAGTCCTCATGCTAATGATCGGAGCTGCGTTGTGGGTGCACTATCAACAAATGCCACCATCGCCTGCGGAGGCGGCCCTCTTTGCGGAGAGTTCTGACTTTGTGTTTCCAGTCTGGATCACCACCAGCCTGCCACCTGGAATCACTGGGTTGATTCTCGCAGGGGCCTTTGCCGCAGCGATCTCAAGTTTGGATTCTGCACTCGCCGCATTGTCTCAGACATCACTTTCGCTCATCCATGGGAATGAGGGCCTTAACGCCGGCAATGATCGAAAACTACTGATCCAATCACGCATGGCTGTGCTCATCTGGGGTGTCGTTCTCATCGCCGTGGCGATCGGACTCCAAGCAATCCGCAATCAGATCGATCTTCTGAGCCTTGCCTTCGGCATGGTCAGCTACACGTATGGCCCGCTGCTTGGTGCATTCCTGCTCGCGATCTCTCCGATTCGCCGCGATATTCGTGGTGTGTGGATCGGGTCGATTTTATCCATTCTCCTCGTGTTGTACATCCGCCCGGACATCTACAACCTGCTGGCAACGTTCGGAGCGATTTCGATGGAGCAGGCCGCAGCGCTCCGGCCACAAATCAGCTTTGCATGGATGTACCCTATCACATGCCTTCTCACCCTCGGATGCGGAATTCTCTTCGGCAGAAAGCGTCCCCATGCGACAGAGTGAGCACCGAAACCGATCTATCAAACCTTCGCCCTTGAGCAACGGTCAGTTTCAGACTATCTCATTCGGATGGCATCATACGATCTGATAGTAATTGGGGCTGGTCCTGCTGGGTATGTGGGAGCGATTCGGGCAGCGCAGCTCGGAAAGAAAGTAGCAGTGGTTGAACTCGAGCGTGGCGGCGGCACATGTAACAACTGGGGCTGCATCCCAACCAAGGCATTGCTAAAAAATGCCGAGCTTTACCACGCAATGTCGCACCGCGCGGCGGAGTTTGGATTTCAAATCGATGGCCTGAGCTACGACTGGACAAAGATCATGAAACGCTCGCGCGACGTTTCCGACAAGGGCGCAGCTGGTGTGGAGTTCCTTTTCAAGAAGAATAAAATCGACTCGATTCGTGGTGTAGCATCGTTGGAAAAAGCCGGTGAGGTCGTCGTCAAACTTGCAGACGGAAAAGAAGAAAAGCACACCGCGAAGAACATCCTCATCGCGACTGGCTGCGTGTCGCGTCCGATGCCCGGCTTTCCGTTTAATGGAAAGACGGTGATTGGTTCTCGGGAGGCACTCTCGCTCCAATCCCAACCCAAATCCGTCGTGGTGATTGGCGCTGGTGCGATTGGTGTCGAGTTCGCCTACTTTTGGAATGCGTTCGGCACGAAAGTCACGATCGTCGAGATGATGCCAAACATCCTCCCCGTCGAGGATACTGAGGTGTCGCAGGCACTTGAAAAAATCTTCACCAAGCAAGGTCTAACGCTGCTTACGAATCACAAAACCACCAAGACAGAAGTAACGGACAAAGGCGTAAAAATCACGGTCGCTGATTCCACAGGCGCTGAAAAAATCCTCGAAGCCGACCTCGCACTAGTGGCCATCGGCGTGCAGCCATTGATGCCGGGCGGGTCGCTCAAGCTGGGACTTACGGATCGCGGATACATCCAAACCAACGACCGCTATCAAACAACGGTCCCTGGTGTTTACGCAGCAGGTGACATCATCGGCCCGCCGTGGCTGGCTCACGTAGCTAGCTTTGAGTCCGTTCAAGCCGTGGAGGGAATGTTTATTCCAGGTTTCAATCCGAAGAAAGTCAGCCTATTTCCAGGGTGCACATATTGCCATCCGCAGGTTGCCAGCATCGGCCTCACCGAACGCGCCGCAAAAGAAAAAGGGCTGAAATACAAAGTCGGAAAATTCCTCTTCATGGCAAGCGGCAAGGCACGTGCCATCGGCGAGCTCGATGGGTTTGTAAAACTCATCGTCGGCGAAAAACACGGCGAAATCCTGGGCGCACACATCATTGGAGAGTCTGCGACGGAATTGATCGCGGAGCTCGGACTCGCGATAAATCTAGAAGCTACCTACGAAGAACTCATCGAGACAATTCACGCTCATCCGACATTGAGCGAAGCTGTTCACGAAGCTGCCCATGCCTCACAGGGACACGCAATCCACTCCTGACACGCACAGCTAAACGTAAACGGCGAATGGAGCGTAACTCTGGCGAGCGAAGCCCATCCGCCCATCTTTCAACGCCCAAGGCCTTGTCTACTCAATCATGGCTCTGGCACCGACCAGGATCACCGTCGCATCCGCTGGCAGTCGGAACGTTCGCGGTGCTCATTGCGGTTCTGCTGGCCGGCGTCCTCACGTTCTTTCTCGCCCTAAGTGGCACGGCAGGAAACTGGGACGCCGTTTGGAGATATCGCGAGGTGTTTTTTAAAGGCTGGTTACTCACGATTGTGCTATCGGCCACATCGTTGGTATTGAGTTTGATCATTGCTGCGTTGATCGTCGCGCTTCGGCGGGCGCCCTTGGTTCCAGCTCGTGCAGCGGGATCACTGGTGGTCGAGGTCATTCGCGGGTCGCCATTCTTGGTTCTCATCTTGATTTTGTTTTACGTCGTGGCCCCGGGAATCGGGATTACCGACAGACTGCTAGTCGGGCTCGTTGCGCTTTCCCTTTTTAGCGGTGCTTATCTCGCCGAAATGCTACGAGCCGGAATCGAAAGCGTTGCCGCCTCGCAACTCGACTCGGCGCGGGCGATTGGGCTCACCCCCTCGCAGACGTATCGTTTCCTCATCATCCCACAGGCCCTAAAACAAACCCTGCCGCCGCTGGCTGGCCAATTCGCGTCATTGATCAAAGATTCGTCGCTACTATCCGTCATCGGACTCTCGGAATTCACCCACGCAGCACAGCAAATCAACTCTGCCACCTACAGCACGATCGAAGTCTTTTTGCCTTTGGCAGTGGGGTATCTGATCCTGACGTTGCCGATTTCGTTCTTGGCACGCTACCTAGAGGAAAGGTTCCGATATGATTATTGAACTCCAGAAGCTGACCAAATCGTTTGGCGCGCATCGGGTGCTGGATGACCTGACTTGCACGATTGATTTTTCGCATGTCCTCGCACTGCTAGGCCCGTCGGGATGCGGAAAATCGACATTGCTCCGACTCATTGCCGGGCTGGATCGACCAGACTCCGGTAGAATCGTCGTCAACGGACGGGCCTTACCCACAGATGAAGCTGGTCTTCATGCGTGGCGGAAACAAATCGGTGTCGTTTTTCAAACGTTTAATTTGTTCCCGCACTTGAGTGCAATCGACAATTTGATCCTGCCGCTCACCCAAGTCCATCAGGTCCCCGCCAATGAAGCACGGGAGCGCGCCATGGCGATGCTCGTCCGTTTTCAGCTCGGCGATCACGCGCTCAAACGTCCGGCCATGCTGTCAGGCGGGCAACGCCAGCGAGTCGCAATCGCACGCGCCCTAGCCTGCCGACCTACCTTTTTGCTTTTTGATGAACCGACCTCCGCCTTGGACCCAGAAATGACAGCGGAGGTCTTAGATGTGATTCTCCAACTCCGGACGTCAGATACGCCACTCGTGCTCGTCACTCACGAACTGGGTTTCGCGCAAGAAGCAGCAGACCACATCGTTTTCCTCGAAAACGGAAAAATCAACACGTCACAAATTGCTGCCGATTTTTTCCGATCTCCCGGCACACCCGTTGCGACCCGATTCCTTTCGCGCTTACTTCGCTTCGATCCGATCGGCCACCCGCCGCGCTGATTGTAACATTTTGAACCTCATAATACTCACCCGATGACTTGGGACGCATGGCAATGGTCCATTGCCGGACTTGCGGCACTGATGATCGGGATGGCAAAAACCGGGCTGGGTGGACTTGGTATGATCGCGATCGTCGTCATGGCGAGCATCGTCCCAGCGCGTGAAAGCACGGGCATGATCCTGACCTTGCTGATCGTCGCTGACATTTTTGCGGTGAGCGTTTTTCGCCGACACGCGCAGTGGCCGCTAGTCCTTCGCTTACTTCCCGCGGCAACGGTCGGGATCGTATGCGGCTTTATCATCATGCCAGCCATTCCATCCGAGGTCTTTGGCCGCATGATCGGATACCTCACGCTTTTTTTGATCGTGATGATGTTGATCCAGCGAAGAAATCCGTCGCTCGCAGAAGCGGCTGCAAAACACGGGGCCTTGCTGGCTGGTTGGAGCGGGGGTGTTGTCACGATGCTTGCCAATGCGGCGGGACCAATTATGTCGATCTACCTCCTCGCCTGCCGGCTCCCAAAGATGGCGTTTGTTGGCACGGCGGCCTGGTTTTTCTTCGCGGTGAATCTGATCAAAGTCCCATTCAGCGCATCGATGGGGCTGATCGATTTCGACTCGCTTCGAATCACGGCCATTCTAGCACCCTTGGTGATACTCGGCGGATTTTTTGGCCGATGGATCTTGGGAAAACTCAATCAGAAGATGTTCGAGTGGATCATGATCCTGTTCGCACTCGCAGGTGCGATCCGCTTGGTCGCGAGTGGATGACGCGACACGACGATGGGACGAATCGGAATAATGCGAGCAATGGGAAAGGCACTTCCCATTCCTCCCATCCGATCATCCCACCGCCTGGTGATTACCAGACCCTCCTCTCCTATCAAAATGCCGAAGTCATCTACGACATCACGTTCCGCTTCGCGCACAGGTATCTCAGCAAGGGGGACCGCACCGTGGACCAGATGATCCAGTCCTGCCCGCTGAGGGAAACAGCACATTCTCGAAGGCAGCAAAGCTGCGCTTACCTCCAAGGAAGCCATGTTCGTCCAGCGACTGGGCCGAAAAGCTTCGCGCACTGGAAAAGGATTTCCTCAATCAGGGCGGTCTGCACAAGTGGGATGTTCAAGGCCCGGCTTGCCCAACGGAACCAACCACGCTCTTAGCTCCCGCCCAACCTCTCCCACGTGTTCAATACTCCAACACTTGACAATAAGTGAACATTCACTTATTTATTTATCCATGACTCAAAAGATTGATACCAAAGCGAGGAGGAGAGGGGCGGGGCGACCAGTGAATGTCGTGGCTTCGTCGCGAAGAAAGGGGCAAATCATGGGCGCTGCTCGTGAGTGTTTTGCTGAAAAGGGATTCCATGCGGCTGGCGTGGCGGATATAGCGACGGCAGCCGGCGTGAGCGTTGCGAATTTGTATCAATACTTTGCGTCCAAGGATGATCTGATTCTGGCGATGGCGGAGAAGGATCTCGAAGAGGATCTGGATCTGATTCGGCAGTTGGGTGAACAAGCCGACTTTATCGCGAGCCTCACGTCAACCCTTGCAGGGATCCTCGCTGAAAAGGCGATGGCGGACGACTACCGCTTGCGGGTCGAGATTTTTGCGGAGGCGACCCGAAATCCTCGTGTTCGGAAGGCTCTGATCGAAATGGAGGGCGCTCTCGCTGACGAACTCGCCGCGTGTCTGCGGACGGCACAGGAGAGTGGAATGGTGCGAAACGATGTCGCTGCCGACGGCCTCGCGGCGGTTATCATGCGGTTGGTGGACGGGATTTATTCCGGTGCCGGTGCCGGTCTTGTCGATGGGGCAACTTTGCTGCCAGCGGTATGCGCGCTAATCGAAGGTGGACTGCGTCGGCACATCTAAGCGCGGGCGATCACCTTCCAAGGAACTTACGTGAGACTATCGACACGAGATAAAACCTATGGAACCAACCATACCAAATGAACGGGTAGTAGGAGTAGATGTGCTGCGCGGATTCGCATTGATGGGTATCATATGGGTGAATGCGCCATTATTTGCATACAACCCGGTGCTACCGTCACCGATCGACTCTGCTGGCGATTCGTTTGCGGTATGGTTGACCACGACCATCGCGCAGGGAAAGTTTTTCATTCCTTTTTGGATTCGGCGTTTCGCACATGCTTGCGCGGAGCACGGCAGCGGATTTCCGGGATGTGCGAGGTCGCTATTTTCGTCGGGCGGTAGGATTGTGGATCATTGGTCTGCTGCATGCGGTGTTCCTGTTTTTTGGAGACATCCTCATGCTTTACGCAGTCTTGTCGCTCATCGTATGGGTCTTCAGGCAGAAATCGAACCGCTTCCTTTTGTCGTGTGCTATCGGTGCGTTCTTGGTTGGGGTCGTTAGCCAGACCGTGGTTTTGCTCCCGCAGTGGATGGAGTTGCCCGAGGGAGAGGCGGCGGCCAACTCCGTAGGCAGCGGGTTTGAGGGGACATTTATGGACGCGATGCACGAGCGGCTTATGCTGCTTCCGATCGCGATGGTGTTTGTGATGTTCTTCAATGGACCCGTGGCATGCGCGCTCTTTTTTCTCGGATTTCTCGCTGGGCGGCGTGGTATTTTTCCGCTTGCGAGCGGGATGCTGCAACGCCTGAGGCGACCTGCGGCAGCGGCATTTGCACTGGGTCTCGCGATGAGCGGAGCGTCGGCTTTTCTCTTCGTCGATCGGGATTATTCCGAAATGACACCTTTTGTTCTCGCGGGAGTCGGGTTGGGTCTTGGCGCTCCGTTGATGGCCTTTGGCATAGCCATTGGAGTGTTGTGCTGGGCGGAGCATGCGGCAGGAGGTTGGCTGGCGGGTTGCCTTGCCACCGTGGGGCGGATGTCACTCACGGGTTACATCATGCACTCGGTGTTGCTCGGATTCATTTTCTACGGATGGGGCCTCGGATGGTTCGGCAAAGTCGACCAACTGGGCGTCATCGTGGTTGCGTTCATTGTGTTCGCAGTGATCGCCATGATCCTCACGCTCTGGAGCCGCTGGTTCCGCTACGCCCCAGACGAGTGGCTACTCCGGTCGTTTATCGACTTAAAATGGAAACCGCTTCGCGTGAGGAATCTCAGGCGGTCAATCTGACGATAGGAAAGCCAGTTTCCGGAAACTCGCTCCGCTGGGATAGGATCTTAGATCGCTTCGTGGTATTCTTGGAGTGATTGCACGGTGAGCGGGCGGGTGCGTGTGGCGCGGATAGCGTCCACGCTGGCGCGGGCTCCTCGCACAGTGGTCATAGTGGCAATGCGGTTGGCCACGGCGGCGCTGCGGATGACGACCTCGTCTTTGCGCGGTTGCTGGCCGCTTGGCGTATTGATGATGAATTGGATTTCTCCATTCTTGATCATATCCAGGATATTTGGGCGACCCTCTCCGATGCGGAATAGCTCCTTTGCCTCGATACCATTCGCCGCAAGAACAGCGCCAGTACCCGAGGTCGTGAATAAATGAAATCCGAGTTCGATGAAATCTTTTGCTACAGACACGATGGCTTGTTTGTCTGAATCCCGAACGCTGATAAATACATTCCCGGAGTCCGGGAGCGCGGGCTGTGCAGACATCTGCGCCTTCGCATAGGCGTATCCGAAATCAGAGTCGATCCCCATGACCTCGCCGGTGGATTTCATTTCTGGTCCGAGCGAGATGTCGATGCCAGGGAATTTAATAAATGGGAATACCGCTTCTTTGACCGAATAGTGCTTAGGGATGATCTCGCCGGTGAATCCGAGTTCGGCGAGGGTGCGGCCAGCCATGATTTTGGCGGCCAACTTGGGAAGCGGCACTCCGATCGCTTTCGAAACGAAGGGCGCGGTTCTTGAAGCGCGCGGATTGACTTCGAGGATGTAAACCTCACCGTCCTTCACCGCAAACTGCACGTTCATCAATCCACATACATCGAGCTCCTTGGCCATCGCACGCGTCGCGGATTTGATTTTTTCCAAAACGGAATCAGTCAGTGAGAACGACGGGATCACACAGGCGCTATCGCCGCTGTGGATGCCGGCTTGTTCGATGTGTTCCATCACTCCACCGATCACGCAGTCATTTCCATCGGTGATGCAATCGACATCGACCTCGGTCGCGTCCTCAAGGAATCGATCCACGAGGATCGGGCGGTCCGGGCTGAGTTCGGTCGAATTCCGGATGTAGCGACGCAGGTCTTCTTCTGAATAGACGATTTCCATGGCGCGGCCACCGAGGACAAATGAGGGTCGGACCAGCACGGGAAAGCCGATGCGCTCCGCGACGGCCGCTGCCTCGTCTTCCGTGATAGCCGTGCCGCCGGGTGTTTGCTGGAGGGCCAGCTTATCCAACATCGCAGCAAAGTGTTTCCGGTCCTCAGCCATCGCGATGCTATTCGGCTGCGTGCCGATGATTTTACAGCCGTTTTTTTGAAGCGCAGCGGCCAGATTGAGCGGGGTCTGGCCACCGAATTGAACGATCACCGCGTCGCATCGCTCGCGTTCGTAGATGTTCAGGACGTCCTCCAGCGTCAGCGGCTCAAAGAACAGCTTATCGCTTGTGTCGTAGTCGGTGGAAACCGTCTCAGGGTTTGAGTTCACCATGATCGTTTCCCATCCCTCTTCTTTCAGGGCAAATGCAGCATGCACGCAGCAGTAGTCGAACTCGATCCCCTGCCCGATTCGATTGGGCCCACCGCCGAGGATCATCACTTTTTTCTTATCGCTTGCGCGGGTCTCGTCTTCGTCGCCGTAGGTTGAATAATAATACGGTGTTTGCGCTTCGAACTCTGCGGCGCAGGTGTCAACAAGCCGGTAGGTTGGGATCAACCCGATTGCTTTGCGAGCGGCGCGAACGGCATCCTCGGACTGCCCGGTGAGATGGGCGAGCTGGCGGTCGGAAAAACCGAATTTTTTCCATCGGCGCAACTGCTGAAATGCGTCCGGATTCGTCGGTTCCTGAGCCAGCGCCGCGAAGCATTCTACGCCATTTTTCGAGATCGCGAGTTCCTCCTCCACGATCTGTCGCATGTTATGCAAAAACCAAGGATCCACGGCAGAGTGCGAGTGGATTTCGTCCACAGTCATACCCGCAAGGAAGGCGAGTCGAATGGCAAAAATCCGCGTCGTGCTCGGAATTCGCAGCCATTGCTGGATGAGCGCGATGTCGGGATTACAATCCTCGCCGAGCGGGATCGAGTCTTTCCCGTCCGCACCGAGCCCGAATCGGCCGGTCTCAAGCGAGCGGAGTGCTTTTTGTAGTGACTCCTTGAATGTGCGGCCAATTGCCATGGCCTCGCCGACGCTCTTCATTTGGGTCGTCAACGTGGCATCTGCCATCGGAAACTTCTCGAACGTGAAGCGCGGGATTTTTGTGACGACGTAGTCGATGGTCGGCTCGAAACACGCCGGAGTCTCGCGGGTGATGTCGTTCTTCAGCTCATCGAGCGTGTAGCCCACAGCCAGCTTTGCCGCAATCTTGGCAATCGGAAATCCCGTTGCTTTCGAAGCAAGCGCCGACGATCGCGAAACACGCGGATTCATCTCGATGACGATCATCCGGCCCGTTTGGGGATGGATGGCAAATTGGATGTTTGATCCCCCGGTTTCCACGCCGATGGCGCGGATCACAGCGAATGATGCATCGCGCATCGACTGGTATTCCTTGTCGGATAGCGTTTGGATCGGAGCGACTGTGATCGAATCCCCCGTGTGCACGCCCATCGGGTCGAAGTTTTCAATCGAGCAAATGACGACGCAGTTGTCCGCGCGGTCGCGCATGACTTCCATTTCGTATTCCTTCCATCCGAGCAAGGACTCCTCGATGAGAACCTCGTCGGTGGGAGAAAGGTCGATGCCGCGGCGAACGATCTCTTCGAACTCCTCGCGGTTGTATGCAATCCCGCCGCCGGTGCCGCCGAGCGTGAATGCGGGCCGGATAATCAACGGGAATGTCCCGATTTGCTCCATGACGGCGTTCGCCTCATCCATCGAATGCGCAGTGCCGGAAATCGGCACGTCGAGCCCGATTTCAATCATGATTTCTTTGAATAGCTGCCGGTCCTCGCCGCGATTGATAGCGTCTGCATTGGCGCCGATCATCCGGACATTGTGACGCTCGAGCACACCACTTTTGAAAAGGCTCATCGCGCAGTTCAGCGCAGTTTGACCGCCTAGTGTGGGCAGGAGCGCGTCGGGTTTTTCGCGAGCGATGATCTTCTCCACGACCTCGGGAGTGATCGGTTCGATGAAAGTCCGGTTCGCGAACTCGGGATCCGTCATGATCGTGGCGGGATTCGAGTTCACGAGCATGACGTCGTATCCTTCCTCGGCGAGTGCTTTGCAGGCTTGCACGCCCGAGTAGTCGAACTCACAGCCTTGTCCGATGACGATCGGTCCGGAGCCGATGAGGAGGATTTTTTTGATTGAAGGATCTTTAGGCATTGGAAGAGGTCAGTCTGGCGGGCAAGTAATCAGGAATTGGTCGCGGACGGAATCGAGAAATCATCCACAGCGAGGGCAGCCGGCCATTCCGATGATCGGAAGTTTACGGCCGTCGCAAGTAATCCTGCCGGGCGTAACTCGCGTCGATAATGTCCAGCACACGCTGCGCCGCGATGACTTTGTTCGTGATGTAGTCTAGGTTTCCATCGGGGCCGATCATGGCCACAGAGAACCCCTCCGGCACTTCGTAAAGGAATGCCACACGCGGCCCGTCAGATGCCACGAGCACCGGGATGTTCGACTCGATTTTCCCCGCTTCCGATGTGAACGCAGCCATAGTGATCATCCGCGTGGCGGCGACTCGCTGGTAGGCGGATTGCAGCTCTCGCATTTGAGCACGAAACCGGCGGTCTCTGGGTGAAGGAGCAATGATGAGCATGACGGGCTGGCCCGCGAGACTTGAAAGCGTGCGGTTCGAGCCATCGAGCGCTGGCCATGAGAAATCTGGTGCCGGTCTTACGACACGGGCGTAGGCGGCTCCGGCGATGACAGCGGCGGCGAGGAACAAAATGGATAGTGATTTGATCGTTGTCATTAGACGCGCATAATTTCCGCTTCTTTGGCGTTCACGTGAGTTTCCACGGATGCCACATATTTGTCGGTGAGTTTTTGAATTTCTGTCTCGGCTACCCGCAGGTCATCCTCCGAGATGTCGCCCGCTTTTTGCAATTTTTTGACCGACTCCATGGCGTCCCGACGGCACGACCGTAAGCGCACTCTGGCTTCCTCGGCGATTTGCTTGATCGTTTTCACCAGGTCCTTGCGGCGTTCTTCGGATAGCTCGGGGATCGGAATGCGGATGAGCTTACCATCGACGACCGGGCTAATCCCCAAGCGGGATTCGTGGATCGCTCGCTCGCAGTCGCGCATCGTCGACGCGTCAAATGGCTGAATCACGAGCAGTCGCGGCTCAGGCGCTGAGATCACAGCGACTTGCTTGAGCTTCATGGTGGATCCGTAAGCCTCGACGTCGAGGTTTTCCACGAGTGCGGTGGAGGCTTTTCCGGTGCGGATGGCGGCGAATTCGTGAGTGAGGAAGCCAACGGATTTATCCATTGCCTCCTCTGCTTCAAATATCGTTTCGTCGTAACTCATGTGGTGGCAGGTTCTAGCGGTTCAGAAACCAATGTCCCAACTTGCTCGCCGATCACTGCGCGTCGGACGTTCTCTGAATCGGACATATTGAATACGATGATAGGCATCCGGTTGTCCATGCACAGGCTGAATGCAGTGGAATCCATGACCTGTAGCCGTTGGGCAAGCGCATCGCTGTACGTGATGTGGTCAAACTTCTTGGCGTTCGGGTTTTTCATCGGATCCGAATCGTAGATCCCATCGACTTTCGTCGCTTTGAGGATGACCTGTGCCCCGATTTCATTTGCACGGAGCGCAGCGGTCGTGTCGGTGGAAAAGAATGGATTGCCCGTGCCGGCCACGAATATGACGACGTGTCCAAGCTCAAGGTGCCGAACAGCACGGCGCAGGATAAACGGCTCCGCGACGTTGTTCATTTCGATGGCGGTCTGGACGCGCACCGTCACGCCGATGTCCTCGAGCGCGCTCATGAGCGCCATTCCATTGATCACTGTGGCGAGCATGCCCATGTAATCTGCGGTGGTGCGGTTCATGCCGCGGTGGCTGGCTGCCAATCCGCGCCAGATATTGCCGCCCCCGACGACCACGGCGATCTCCACGCCGAGCGCTCGGATTTCGGCGATCTGACGGGCCATATCGTTGACAATCTGCGGCGAGATATTGTCGCGGCTGCCATTTTCCCGGAGGGCCTCACCACTGATTTTCAAAACAATGCGCCGGAATTTTGGCATAGGGAAGTCGTTCGCGGATTCAGACATGGTAGGTTTGTCGATAGAACAGCAGTTGCCAGAGGATGGAAAGCAAAAATCCAATCCGGCGATATGGGATTGCGCAACGCGGTGCAATTTGACATTTTCGTTACAAAGGCTGGGTGCCGTCGCCCGGAAAGTTGTTGATATTTCTCGTTAGATCCCACGTATGCAATCCGTCGTTCCGAACCCGATTCCACGGGCCCTCATGAATCCGCTTGAGGAACGAATTGGTTACAAGTTTCGTAATTCGCTGCTGCTTGCAGAAGCACTCACCCATCCGAGCATCTCCCTGGAGCGGAAGAATTATCCATTTGACAACCAACGTCTTGAATTCCTGGGTGACGCGGTGCTTCAACTCGTCGTCACGGAGCAATTGTATAAGATGTTCCCCGATTTCCCCGAGGGCATTCTCACCAAACTTCGCACACGGATCGTCTCCCGTGCCGGCCTCAAAAACCATGCAGTCGAAATTGGGCTGGGGAGCTACTTGATGATGGGGCGCGGCGAGGAGGCGAGCGGCGGTCGGACCCGGGCGTCCACGTTAAGCGACGCATTCGAATCATTGATCGGCGCATTGTATTTAGACGGCGGGTATAGTGTCGTCCGCGACTTCATTTTACGCGAGGCACATTCCGACTTCGCGCAAATGGTCGAGCAGCCCGACGAAATCAACCCGAAAGGCCATCTTCAAGAGCTTCTCCAATCGATAGCACCATCGGCCCCGGTTTATGAAATCCTTGAGGAGTCCGGTCCTGAGCATCAGAAGACATTTCTCTGCCGCGTCATGTGGGAAGAGATCGAACTTGCTCGCGGGGTGGGCCGCAGTAAAAAGCAAGCCGAAGTCGCCGCCGCAACACTCGCACTCGACAACAAGCTGTGGACGAGCTATCGACCCAACGCAACCGAAGTCGACTAGCACGCAACCATGTATTCCATCACTCTCGCCCAAGCTGGCCTCACGGTCGGTATTTTGCTTACTGCAACCCACACGCTGGCATTCCTGCAGCCTGACCGGGTGGGCGCTTTTCTTAAAGCCTTCCCGAGGTCGGTTCTTTGGGGTCGCGTATTGCTGGTCCTCGCAGCCGCATGGTCATACTGGTTAGTGGGCGTAGCTGATCTCGGTGAGTTCTCGCATTTGATCGGTGTCCTGAAAATCGGAGTGCCCATTGCTGCGGTGCTGGCTTGGTTCTTTGTGGATGATTTTCTTTCTGTGAGGGCACTAGGCACCATCGCACTTCTCGCCGCAGAGCCATTGCTGAGTGCAGCATTCATGCAGCCTCCCGTTTCTAGGTTGCTGCTGGTGATCCTCGCATACGTATGGATCGTCGCCGGATTGTTTATGGTCGGAATGCCATACCTCCTGCGCGATGCCATTGCTTGGCTCACAGCGAGAGCCTCGCTTTTCAAATCCGCAGCACTCGCGGGCATTGCTTACGGAGTAGTGCTGATCGGGTGCAGCGTCGCTCTCTGGCGTTAGATCAGCTTCCTGAGTCATGTCCGATTCGAACGAGCCAGTCATCGAGGTCCGCGATCTGGTGCGGAAGTTTGGTGACCGCGTGGTCTTGAACGGAATCTCATTCAGCGTCTACAAAGGCGAGACGCTGATCATCATGGGCGGCAGCGGGTGTGGCAAAAGCACGGTGCTCCGACACATCATCGGCAGCGTAAAACCAACCAGCGGATCGGTGAAGATTTTCGGCGAAGAGATCACCACGATGGCGCCGAAAGATTTCGACAAGATCCGAGCCCGCTTTGGTATGAACTTCCAATTCGGTGCGCTTCTTCAGTCGCTGACTGTAGGAGAAAATGTCGCGCTGCCGCTGCTAGAGAATAGCAAGGTCGATCCGTCCATTGTGGAACTGGTCGTGCGCATGAAACTGGAACTCGTCGGGTTGACCGGATTCGAGAATATGAAACCATCCGAGCTGAGTGGTGGTATGCGGAAGCGTGTCGGCCTGGCCCGAGCGGTGGCGTTGGACCCAGAGCTTCTCTTCAGCGATGAGCCAACTTCTGGATTGGATCCGATCATGACCGCCGTGGTCGATCAACTCACGCTCGATCTGACGCGAAAACTCGACATGACCGCGGTCGTAGTGACTCACGACATGGTGAGTGCATTCCGCATCGGAACGAAAATGATCATGCTCGGAACCGGATCGCGTCAAGGCAAGGTCATCGCCATGGGCACGCCCGATGAGATTCGCGCGCACCCAGACCCCGACGTCCAGCAATTCATCTTGGGCGAAGCCGACGGGCCGATGCCGATGCGGATGGCGAAAGATGAATACCTCGACCGGTTGATGGGACGACCCCAAGGCATAAAATGAATCGCAAGAGCGCGTTCCGGCCACAGACGCATGCCTCGCACACGATTTGCCTAGACACCACCAACACTTCGCATTCAAAAACGGTCCTGTTCCATGATTAAAACCTCAAACCGCAGCGAATGGGTGATCACGCTTATCGTGATTCTTTGCAGCGCAATTTTGCTCACCGCGCTGGTATTCGCTCTGGGAGGGAATCCATTTCGGCCATATGCTCGCATCGTGCGCGCTGTATTTCCGGACGTCACAGGGATCCGTGTCAACTCGCCAGTGAAATATGCGGGGGCTCACGCCGGAGAGGTCGTTTCGATCCGCATGCTCACGCCATCGGAGCGCGCTACAGCTCTTGATCCCTCGCATAACATCGAGGTGACGCTCGGCCTGAATGCCAGGGTACCTGAGTTCACGGAAGGGACATTTGTTTCTCTCTCGGCAGATACCATCCTAGCCGATAAGTTTGTGCTCATTCACCCGGGCGACGCTGCGGGAAAGGCTCTCTCACCTGACATCGTGCTTTCGGGCATTGCCCCGACGACCTTTGATGCCCTTTCAGCTGAAGTCGCCACTTCGCTTCAACGCCTGCGCGCAACCCTCACGGAGCTAACCACTGGGGGTGCAAAGAATGTGTTCCAAGAACTCCCGAAACTCATGGACCAGATATCGCGGACTCTGACCGACACCCAATCGCTCGTTGGGGAAGCAGGCAAATTAGTCGATGATGGCATCGCACTCGTGGGCCGCGGAAACACATTGGTTTCCAACACTTCGGGTGTCGTTGGGCGAATCGGAGAAGTCGTGGATCAGACCGAGCCTGAGCTCGCGCACCTCTTCACAGAGCTGAAGTCTGCTGCGACGCAATTGGATGCCTTCGCCGCCCGGGCCGAAAAGCTCATTCGTGAAAACGAACAACCGATCAACCGAACAACCACCCAACTAGAGCGCGCGATCCGGGATCTGCGAATCACATCCGCCCATGCGAAAACGCTCGCAGAAAGTCTTGTCCGCCGCCCGCAGCAGCTCATTTGGGGCCCAAGAAGGCAGCCGAACGAGATCCGCTCGGCTGACGAAATCCTTTCCGAGCAACCTTAAATCAACTGCATTACGATTTGCATTTCGTCACTCGCCGCGCAATTTGTTGTAGGCGCCACAAGCCACATATCCCCGACTATTTATGTTCCTCGACATCCTGAAATTCATCTTCATCTGCATCGAAGTAGTTTTGATCTTTAACCTCATGATTTTGGTTCATGAGCTCGGGCATTACCTCGCCGCTCGCTGGAGAGGCCTCGTCGTTGAGAAATTTGCCATTTGGTTCGGCAAACCGATCTGGAAAAAAACAATCGGCGGCGTCGAATACCGCTTAGGATCCATCCCTGCTGGCGGTTTTGTTGCCATCCCGCAGCTCGCCCCGATGGAAATGATGGAAGGCGACGTGGAGAACGATCGCTCCGCATACCCGCCGATCAAGCCGATCGATAAGATCATCGTCGCATTCGCGGGACCTGCGTTCAGCTTCGGGTTGGCGATCTTGTTTGCGGTCGTGGTTTGGGTGGTGGGCCGTCCGGTCAGCGAATCCGAGCTCACGACTAAAATCGGATTCGTCCTGCCAGAAAGCCCAGCCGCCGCCGCAGGGATGGCAGCAGGCGACCAGATTGTGTCCATCAATGGTGTCCCCGTGAGTCAGTTTGGACCAGCCGGAAATGCCCGCGCCAGCATCGTCTGGAACATCGCGCGCAGCGAAACACCGACCTTGGACATTGTTGTGGACCGGGCTGGCGAGAAACTCGACTTTGATGTCACTCCCGTGATTCCGCAGCGCGAAGGCTGGGGACGCAAGAATCTACGCTCCATCGGCGTCGCCCCGGCGATGACGCCAAAAATTGCGAGCATTGTGCCCGGCAGTCCAGCACAAGATGCCGGCTTAAAACCCGGCGACCTCATCACCTCGGCGAACGGGGTCCCTCTGATCAGCATGATCCAAGTCAGCGATATGCTGAAAACTAATGGCGCAACCCCGATCACTCTCGGAGTTACCAGAGGTAAAGAAAATCTCGACGTGGTTGTCGCACCAGAAAAACCCGAGAACGAAGATGTTTTTCGCATTGGGCTCGTCTGGGATTTTGATGGAGCGCTCACTCGCGCGCATCCCACACCCTATCAACAGATCTCAACCAGCATGACCACGATGTGGGACACGATCACCGCGGTTATCTCGCCAAAATCCGAGATCGGTCTGCAACACCTCAGCGGCCCGGTGGGAATCATGCATGCATATTACATCCTGTTCGAACGCCAAGACGGATGGCTTCTTGCTTTGTGGTTCAGCGTCGTGCTCAACGTCAACCTTGCACTCCTCAACCTCCTCCCGATTCCCGTGCTGGATGGCGGACACATCACGCTGGCAATCATCGAAGGCCTCATCCGACGCCCCGTCAACGTCCGGATCTTGGAGTTTCTGCAAAGTGGGTTCGCGATCCTTCTCATCGGATTCATGCTCTACGTCACGTTCTTCGATTTCATTGATCTCGGGCGGAACCGCGGCAGTGCCGAGCCGCCAGGTCAAACGATGAAATTCGCCGAAGATCCGGCTGTCACGCCCGCTCCATGAAGCTGGACTACGAGCGCTACCTTTTTCCGGCGGGTCGCAGACTCACCCGTGAAGTGCGGGTCGGTTCCGTAGGAATCGGCGGAACAAATCCGATCCGTGTGCAGTCGATGATCACCTGCGACACGATGGATACCGAAAGTTCCATTCAGCAATCGCTCGATCTGGTTGCCGCAGGATGCGAGATCGTGCGGATCACCGCACCAACGATCAAAGATGCCCGGAATCTCGAAAACATCCGCGAGGGACTCCGGGCTCGCGGTTGCGTAGTGCCATTGGTGGCAGACATCCATTTCAAGCCGGATGCGGCTCTGGAGTCAGCCAAGTGGGTTGATAAGGTGCGCATCAACCCGGGAAACTTTGCGGACTCAAAAAAATTTGCGACCCGCGAGTATTCCGACACCGAATATGACGCGGAGATTTCCCGCATTCGGGAGCGTTTTGCGCCGCTAGTGGCTGAATGCAAGCGTCGTGGTATCGCGATGCGCATCGGAACTAATCACGGATCGCTCAGCGACCGGATCATGAACCGATACGGCGACACCCCGCTAGGCATGGTCGAGAGTGCGCTGGAGTTTGCCCGCATCGCACGCGAGCACGACTACCATTCGCTCATCTTCTCGATGAAGGCATCGAACCCGAAAGTCATGATTGCGGCTTATCGGCTATTGGTTGCGAGACTGGACGCCGAAGGACCTGATTGGAATTACCCGATCCACCTTGGCGTAACCGAAGCCGGCGATGGAGAAGATGGCCGCATCAAAAGCGCCATCGGAATCGGATCGCTACTCCAAGACGGCATCGGAGACACGATCCGTGTTTCGCTGACGGAAGATTCGGTCCATGAAATCCCGGTGGCGCGGGCGCTCGCAGCAAATGCAGCCGTCGACCCGTCATCCGCCGTAGGAATCGGGCAACCCGTAACGTTCGACCCTTTCAGCTACAGCCGCCGCTTGTCTGGCCATATAGTGGTCAATCGATTTCCTGTCGGCGGCAATGAGACGATCCGTGTATTCGTGCGAAAAAGCACGTATGATGCGCTTCGGCACAAGCTCGACAGGATGGGTGATTTTCAGCCCGAGATTGTGATCGAAGAGTCGCCTGTCGAAACGGTCGATCCACTCGACCGACCAGAAATCGAACGCATAAACGCCATCCCCTCACCCGTGATAGTTACGATCACCGACAAATGCCCTCTGCCGGTAGTCACCGCTTACCGCTTGCTCGCCGCGATACTCGATGCGAAGCATCCGATCCTGTTGAAAGACACATTTAAGCCGCCGACGGCAGGCGCGCCCACCGACTTTTTGAACGCCCTCCTGACCACGGCCTCCCGGCTCGGCGCGTTGCTTTGCGATGGGATCGGTGACGCGGTGCTGGTGCAGTCAGAGCCGTCCCCCGGCCAATCGCTTCGACTCGCGTACAACACGCTTCAGGCCAGCGGCAACCGAATTTTCAAAACCGATTATGTTGCCTGCCCTTCCTGCGGTCGCACGCTATTCGATCTCCAATCCACGACGGCTCGCATCAAAGCGGCCACGGATCATCTCAAGGGTGTGAAAATTGCCATCATGGGCTGCATCGTAAACGGCCCGGGCGAAATGGCCGACGCCGACTTCGGCTACGTCGGCGGTGCACCCGGTAAGGTAAATCTCTACGTCGGCAAGCAGGCGGTGAAGTTTAACATTCCGGAGGCGGAGGCCGTAGATCGGCTTACCGACCTGATACGCGAGCACGGCGAGTGGGTCGACCGTCCTGTGCATGCGGTTAGTGCGTCGAACTAAGTGCGCACTGCCGACCGGATTTGGCTCAGGTTTATTTTGAAAACACTCTGAAACTCGGTTACAACAATGAAACGTATGACCCTCCATTCCTGTTTTATCACGACACTTATCGCCACTGCACTTGCATTCGGTCCGGTTGCCAACGCGCATGCTCAAGGCGGACCTGAAGCAGCCAACCAAGCGGCATACGAGATATTTCTATCCGGAGACTATCCTTCCGCAGTCACTGCATATGAGAAAGTCCTCGCCGATTACCCGACGGCATCGATTGTTCCCGCTGCTCAGCTTCAGCTTGCCTACGCCCAGTTTTTCACCGGGGAATTTAATGCGGCCATTGCGACCCTCGGCAAGCTGGTCAAAGGACCGCCACCGCCACCGGTAATCCTGCAAGCTGCGTTGGGCCTCGAGCCCCAAGCCATCTCGGCCAAGGCGACATCGCTCGAGCCGGGTGATGCCGAACGCAAAAAACTGTTCGAACTGGCGGTCGCAAAATTCACCGAGTTTATCAAAGCCTACCCAGACGCCCCGGACCTCGAGCAGGTTGTGTATAACCGGGCGTTGGCGAATTTTCAGAATGGTAAACTCGACGCTGCCGTCAAAGACCTGCAGGAAAACATCGCCAAGTTTCCGACAAGCACGACGATCTCGAGCAGTAAAAACCTCCTTGCCCTCGCATTCGCTACCCAAGCGAGCATCGAAATCAATAAGGGAGACACCGCAGATCGTGCCGCCGCCATGGCGCTCTACAAGCAATCGACTGACATGCTACGCGAGATTATCGCAGCTCGCTCGGATTTGACGCTTGTAAACGAGGCATACTTCCAGCTGGGCGAGATCTTGTTCAGCCAAGCGATCTCCAGCGATGAAGAGCAGAAAGCGGCGTTGTTCAATGAGGCGCTTCAAGCATACCGCGGCATCCTTCCGCAAGCCGAGGTCATCGCCATGCAGCAAGAGCGCGTGGACAACTTCCCGGCACTCCGACGCGCCGCGCTCCAACGTGGAGATCGCGCCGGACTCGAAAAACTCGATAAGGAAAATGAACGCGAACTGCGCCGTCTCGCAGATATCAAAAGCAAACCGGATCAAACGATCAACGCGATGCTCAAAATGACCGAGATTTATTTTAACTCGATGCAACTGAACGAGGCGCGCGTGCTCGCCAACCACATCACTCCATTCTTAACTGAGGAAGATCAAAAGAAGCGTGCACTTTACGTGACCGCGATGACTTACGGCCTGCAAAATGCAGCATCTCAAGCGGTCTCATCGTACGAAGCGTTTCAGTCGCAATTCAAGGGCGACCCGATTGCCCAGAACCTGCCGCTCACGATCGGATCCGTCTTTCTGAATTCACCCGATCCCGAGGTGAACAGCGCTGAAAAGGCGATCCCGTATTTTCAGGAGTCGTTGAGGATTTACCCCGATGGCCGATTCGCTGGACTCAGCGCCGTGAATCAAGCGCTCGCGCAAAGTCGCCTCGGAAAATCCGACGAAAGTCTCAAAACATTTCAGGACTTCCTTTCGAAAAACCCTCGTCCAGTCGAAGGAGTCGTTGCCCAAATGGGAATCGCGAATATCTACAAAGACACCCGTCGATGGGATGACGCGATTGCCGCCTACAAGGAAGTCATCAGCAAGTTTGCCGACCAGCCTCAAGCCGCGGACGCCGAGTTCTGGATCGCTTTCGCGACCCAACAAAAGGGAGACAATGCTGCGGCAATGCCGATGTTTAAGGCATTTATCGACAAACACCCGAAGAATGGACTCGTTCCTACGGCCCTGTTCACGCTGGCAACTGCCCAACTGGCGACGGGCGACAAGCCAGCCGGACTTGCCACACTTGGAAAAATCGCAAGTGAGTTCCCGGATAGCCCACCGGCTCCGTTTACCTATTTCCAGCGAGCGCAGATCTTAGCCGCCGACGGCAACCGTGCCGGGATGCTCGCACTGATGAACGCATTTATCGAAAAGTATCCCGAGGACGATAAAGTTTTCTTTGCATACGATTCGCTGGCGCAGGCCGACCTTGCAGACGCGAAGCTGGCCGAGGGATTACAGCGCTACAAAGAATTTGCCGAGAAGTATCCAACCAGTCCCCAAGCAGCGGAAGCGTTGTTAAAAGTCGTGGATCTGCAACGTGGTTCGGCAGCTGCTCTTGGCAGATACTCCGCCATGCCTCCCGAGGATCAGGAGAAATGGACAGAGCAAGTCGATGCGTCGGTCCTCACAGCTCGAGACCTCGTCGCACGCTTTCCAGAAAGCCCGCAAGTCGCGCTTGCAATGCGCGGCATCCTTGAGGCGCAGCGCATGATGCTTGCGGCAGGCACAAAAGAGCCTGCGGATATCGAAACGTATTTTACCGAGTTTGCTGCGTCGGCACCATCTGACGCCGCCCGGAGCAAAGCGATGTTCACACTCGCTGTCTTTATTGCCGATAGTGACAAAGCGAAGGCTCTACAAACGATGAACGAAGCATTTAATGCTCAACTGATTTACGCCCCATCCGATCTGGATTTCTACGGGTTGGCATTGATCGAAAACGGAAACCTCGAAGAAGCCGCGGCGATCTTCGACAAGCTTGCGACTGATTTCCCAATCCCGCCTGGAGCAGCACCGGCGCAGGCACCGCCACAGGTCCAGGAAGCACAGGCGATGGCCCTGTTCGGGCGCGGCCGCATCGCGCAGGAAAAAAAGGATACAGCTGCCGCAGGCGCTCTTTTCGAGGAATTGAAGGCGAATTACGGATGGTCGCCCAAGGTGCTTGAAGCCAACTTCGGTATTGCAGAAGCGTTGCGTAGCCAAGGCAAACCGGACGAGGCACTTTCGCTGCTGACACAAATCATAAGAGCGACCACAGCGACCGCTCCACTCCGCGCGAACTCGATGCTTTTGGGTGGATTCATCATGGTGGACAAAATGAACGCAGCCACTGATCCGAAGCAAAAAGAGGAATTCCTCTCCACTGCGATCGACTACTTCATCAAAATCGCTCAATTCTACAGCGGGGTGCCTGCCATCGCGTCTCAGGGACTTTGGGAGGGTGCGCAGCTCCTCGAAAAGCAAGCAGCGACTATCACGGACCCTGCAGTGAAAAAGCGCCAACTCGATCAAGCAATACGCGCCTATCAGGACATCGTGGATAACTTTCCGAACTCGGAATTCGCCGCGCAAGCACAGACCCGCTTGAACGCGCTCAAGCCTCAATGACGAAATCCGAGCGCGCTTCCTTACTCCGGGAGCGCCTGCCCGCGATTTACCCGGACGCCCACTGCGAGCTCGATTACACGACGCCACTTGAGCTACTGATCGCGACGATTTTGTCCGCGCAATGCACGGACAAACGAGTCAATGTGGTCACAAAACGGCTCTTCGAACGCTGCAGGTCAGTTCACGACTTTGCAGAAATCCCGATCGATGAGCTCGAGGAAATCGTTCACTCAACCGGTTTCTACCGCGCAAAGGCAAAAAACATCCAGAGCGCCGCGCGCCAAATACTAGACCGACATGACGGTGAAGTCCCTCAGGACATGGACGCCCTTGCTGCCCTCGCGGGTGTGGGCCGAAAAACCGCAAATGTCGTGCTCGGCAATGCATTCGCGATCAACCACGGCGTCGTAGTCGACACCCACGTCGGTCGGCTCGCCCGGCGACTCGGGCTCAGCCGCCACACCGATCCGGTGAAAATCGAGCGCGATCTGGTCAAACTTTTTCCCCGCGACACGTGGACATTGCTCAGCCACTGGTTGATTTTCCACGGGCGGCGGCGCTGCCCGTCGCGCAACCCGCGATGTGCGGACTGCGAACTGCTCGACATCTGCCCGACCGGCGCCAAGGCCGTCACACAGTGAGTGTTTACAATCCCCCGTGTTTCCAGATCGACAGGACGAGTCGAAGGCACATGTAACCGCCCCACACCAAACCCGCGAGTCCGATCAGCGGAATGTCATACATCTTGGGCGGAAGGCCCGATAAAATCAGGATGGACGAGCAAATCAACACGGACGCCGCGATGATGGCATTCGTGAGCCGATTGGCAATCGAGTCGAGCGTCATCCGCAACGGCTCAAATCCTTCCGGATCGATCTTGTGTTGAAGTGGGATATTCAGTTGCCCACGGCGGATTTTTCCATAGAACGTCCGGAAATCGTGCGGAAAGTCATCGAGGAAATCAATCGACTCCGAAAACAAGCGCTTGAACACATTCCACAAGTTTCCGGGATGGTATTTATCCTCGATGATCTTGGCCGCAAACGGACGGCCTAGCATCACAAAATTCAGTTCCGGATTGAGTGCCCGCCCGGTCGCCTCGACCTGCGAGAGGGCCTTGATTCCGAGGTAAAAGCTTCCCTTCATTCGGAGATGATTGTCACGCAGAACCTCCAGAAGTTTATTGAGGACAAATCCGAGGTTGATCTCTTTCAGTGGTTTGTTGAGGTGCTGTTCGCTGAACTCCTCGACACTGCGCAACATACGATCCGAATCCTCCGCGTAGCCTTGATCGGACATTTCCAAAATCGAACGCATCACGAGTGAGTGATCCTTTTCCGCTAACGCGGCGATCATGTGGGCAATGCTGGATCGGAAAGGCGGGGTGAACGTCCCCATCATGCCGTAATCATACAACCCAACGACTCCGTCATCGAGGACAGTCATATTTCCAGGGTGTGGATCACCGTGGAAAAATCCAAAGTCGAAGATTTGTCGATAAATCAGGACGGTGATGTTTTCCGCGAGGACCTTGGGATCGATGCCTGCTTTGGCAAGGACGACGGGGTCATCGACAGCAAGCCCGGACATGAATGTCATCGTGAGAACTTTTGAACTGGAGTGCTCGCGATACACGCGCGGAACAAACACCGTGGGATCTCCATCAAAGTTTTTGGCGAACTGCTCGGCGTTGGACGCTTCGTTGTTGAAGTCGAGTTCCATTCGGATGGTCTCGGCAAATTCCTGCACGACGCCCACGGGATTGAGTACAGCCAAATCCGGGACATACGCATCCGCAAATCTGGCCAGATCGGAGATAATCGCTAGGTCTTTTTCGATCAGTTTAGTGATGTCCGGACGTTGCACCTTGACGGCCACCGCCGTGCGATCATGCAGCCATGCGCGATGCACTTGGGCGATGGAGGCGCCGCCGATCGGCTCCAAATCAAAGCGCGAAAACGCCTGATCAAGACGCACGCCCAGTTCCTCCTCGACAATTTTCTTTGCCTCCTTGCCCGGGAAGGTGGGAACCCCAGATTGCAAGCGGCACAGCTCGACGTAGTATTCCTCGGTAACCAAGTCCCGTCGCGAACTGATGATCTGCCCCAATTTGATAAACGTGGGCCCGAGTTCCTCAAGGGCCAGTCGCAAGCGCACCTCGGGCGGCTCGGAAAGGAGTCCGGTCTCATGCACGGTCAACTTCGCATCCTCGATAAGGAGGATTTTTTGCAACGTGACGAGCTTGAGCACGTCGGCAAATCCGTATTTGAACAGCACACGGAGGATCTCGTTATAGCGCGGCAGATGGGTCGCGATCTCGACCGCACTTCGAAGTTGATTGATCATTTCAGGTTGGGATTAGAAAGAAGCGATTCATGGCACAGGCAACCATGCCAACGCGACCCAATTCACACGCGTCCCGGTTTTCTGGGCCCGGATCACGCGTTTTTCCAGTGGGCATGTGATCGGGTCCAGCTGGTTGAGTATCGTGTCTATCGACTGCTGGAGTTCGGATTCGAGCGCTTCACGCTCGGCCAGCAAGCCTGCCAGCTTGTCCTTCGCAGCGCCCACATCGCCGGAAACCTTCACTGATCGGCCCACTCCGCGCACAGCGGTGCCCGCTTTGGAAATCGTTGTGGCACTGATTTTTCGTCGTCCCATGAATGCTCCAAGCAACGTGGTGCCGATCGAGAGCACGGATTGCATCCGAGCCTCACCCTCGCGCGCCTCGCGCACCCGGACCGACTCCTGGGCCGATTGCAACCGGGACTCAAGCATTTGGATGCGGCGCTCAAACTTCTCACGCAGCTCAGCCGTGCGGGCATCCCGGGTTTCGCGCATCGTGTGCGAAAGACGGATTCGGAAATCGCGTTCATCCTCATCGGGCGTTCCCAGAAGCCCAGTTTGTGGGCATTCGAGGAGTGAAACCTCTTGGTTTTCGCTGAGCCAATTGGCGAAATCCCGCTTCCAGTCGACATACGATTTCGTACGCAGTGCCTCGTCCGGCACTGGCAGCCATTGTGCGGACTCCGGCGCTGAATCGCAGAAATCATCGATGTGCATCGGCACGGCGTTTGCCCAATCGACGCCTTTAAGCCCACCCGGTACATCCGCTGCCAAAACGACATCGATCGCGACATCCAATTTCGCCTTGGCATCGCGAAAACGGACCGATGCAGAACCAGCGATCATGGCCTTCAAAGATGCGCCATTCGCATTCTGGGCAAAGATTTGTTTAACGCCGGCGACAGGCGGTGGACCGGACGCGAGCGCTGGCTGAGCAGCGGCCGGAGGATTTTCATTCGATGGACTAGGTGGCAATGGTGGGGTTCCCATGGCGCGTGGCTTAGGCAAGAGCCGGATTTGATCGCGAGTCAGTGGTCCGCAAAGGTAAGAGAGCACCCATCGGCTTTCGAAAACCATCGGGGCACTTTCATGAACGCTATTCATCAAAAACACACGCTTGCCGAGACTGCTTAGAAGCTGATCGATTTTACTTCGGTCGACGCCCATTCCGCTGAGTCCGTCCAGCAGCCGGGCCTTATCACGCTCCGCTTGGAGGCGTCCGATGAACCACGTGCCCGCATTAGATAAGCCTTTGTAGTCTAGGTCGGCTGGATTTTGTGTGGCCACCACCACCCCCAAGCCGAAGGCACGCGCTTGCTTCATGAGCGTGAGCAGAGGTTTTTTCGACGGAGGATTTGCGGTAGGCGGGAAGTAGCCGAAGACCTCATCCATGTAAAACAAGGCGCGAAGGCTGGTGGTGCCCGATTGACGCCGCATCCACGAGAGGGTAGCCCCGAGGAGCATCGAAACAAAAAACATGCGTTCCGCATCGCCGAGGTGAGCAATCGAAAACACCGCCAACCGTGGCTTTCCTTCCGGTGTGTAAAGAAGCTCCTGCACATCCAGTGGCACGCCTTGCATCCAGACCTCAAACCCGGGCGAGGCAAGTAGATTGTTCAATGCCATGACCAATTGGAACCGGTCCTTCTCAGAAAAAAACGACTCGATATCGAGCACCCCGACGCGAGTGAACGGAGGTTTTTGGATCCGCTGTGCGAGCATCGTCATGTCGAGCGATTCACCCCGCTGCCAAGCCTCGCGCAGAATCATCCCCAACAAAACGGCCTCCCGGCTCCGGGCGGAATCGACCGCAATGCCTAGAAGCCCGAGCAATCCAGCCACCGTCGTCTCGATATGCTCGGCGAGAAGCTCGGAGTCAGACAAAATCCCAGCCGATGGCGGCGCAAATGACCCCACCACCGACACCGGCACTCCCGCCGTGCTGCCCGGCGTGTAAATGGTTACCTCCGCACGATCTCGGAGCCGGCGGATTCGGTCTGCATCTTGGCCGGATCGCGCGAGGCCGGACTTCCAAAGCTCCGCTTGCGACGCTGCGAATGCATCTAGCCCGACGCCCGCTCTGGCAGCCTGCTCGGGCGACACCCATGGCTGGAAGTTCTCGGGGGTGAGATCGGGAAACTGGAGAGCCAGATTCGTGAGGTCGCCCTTAGGGTCCACGATGAGGGCGGGCACGCCATCGATCGCCGCCTCCTCGAGCAATGCGATACCAAGCCCGGTTTTGCCACTCCCGGTCATCCCGACGATGACAGCGTGTGTGGTCAGGTCCGCCATGTCGTAGAGAAATGGGATATCTGACGTGGTGCCTGAATCAGCATCTACCGTGCGTCCGAGGTAAAAGCTGCCTAGTTTTTCGATGGCTTCGGTGCGAATCGGCATGCCCGAGCTTCTACGCAAATCAGAAAAAGTTCAATCTCTGCGCCTCGAATTCCATGAGATTTTCGCAGGCGTTTGGCCGATTGCGCTTTGCGCATGGCCCGCAACCCACTACGAGACACGGTCTATGACGATGAATTGGTTTATTGCGTGGCCTGTAGAAGTCCCGCTGGAAGTGCTCGCGGGCTGGGAACGGGACGCGCCGATTGGCGTGAAGTATCATCACCGTGCAGACTTCCATATCATGCTGGCGATGCTTGGCCGGCACGATGTCACGTTGGAAAAAAAACTCACCGATCTTGTTCGTGCCGCAAAAATTCCAACTCCCGCGATTAGTCTGAAGTCGATCCTTGCCCTTCCCCAACCTCGCCGGTTTTCCACCTTGGTTTGGGAGATCGCAAACGGGCGGCTCGAGCTTGAAAAACAAATCGCCAAGTGGCGTCCGCGAATCTGCCGCGAGATGGGTGCGTTCGCGGAAGCGAGTCCCGAGATCCCTTATCTTGCCTTCGCTCGCCCCGAACGCAAAGTGTCGAATGAAGACCGCGACCGCGTGCTGGAGTGGGCAGAGTCTTGCCGCCCACCCGCCATGAACCTACCGCTCGGGGCACCGACCATATTCAAGTGGTCGAACACCACGACGGATGGACGCCAGTTTGAACAGATTGCATGCACCCCCGCGCTCAGCGCAGGTCAGAATACGGAATAAGCAGCCCGTCGAGGTAAGAGACAATCGAGTCCAACCCGGACAAATATCGGTTTCTTGGAACGATCGAAATCGACCGCTGCGCATCTTTGATCAAGCGCCGCGCAGATTCGGCGGCTGAGCGCATGGCCCCCCGGCTGATAACCAAGTGCGCAAGCTCGTCGTGTCCGTCTTTATCACTTTCAAGGATGATCTCGCGGACGCGTTCGCGCTGCGCCCCTTCGGTGGTCTGAAGCAAAACGATGACCGGTAGCGTCAGCTTCCCTTTTTGGAGGTCGGTGCCGAGGGTTTTCCCGGCAGTCGCTTCGTCGCCAGCAATATCCAAGCAGTCGTCGTAGATTTGATACGCCGTGCCGAGTTTCGCACCGTAACTTTTCAATGCCCCAATGATTTCAGGGCTGGATTCGCTGATGAACGCACCGAGTTCGCAGGCTGCTGAGAACAACGCAGCCGTTTTCATCTCGATGATTTTGTAGTAATCCATCGTTGTGAGATTCAGATCGAACCGCCGTTGGGTTTGGATGATTTCACCCGTGCAAACTTCATTTGCAGCATCTGCGATGCGCCGGCAAATGTCGGAATTACTGAAGTTCGTCGAGAGCTTTAGAGCGTGAGCGAACAAACAGTCCCCGAGGAGCACGCTAATGGAATTGCCCCACTTTGCATTCGGGGTGGGTTGATCCCGACGGGTTTCTGCGCCGTCCATGATGTCGTCATGGACGAGCGTGGCCACATGGATGAGTTCCATGATGACTGCGAGGTCCACATGGCTCGATGAGATTTTTCCGGTTGCTCCGCCGGACAGCAGTGCGAGCGCGGGTCGGAGTCGCTTGCCGCCGGTGTTGATCGCGTAGGCGACATACCCCTCAATCGCCGAATCAAAGCCTTTCGCCTGCTGCCGAATCCGTTCTTCGACGCTGTAGAGGTGGGGGTTGATTAAGTCGAAAGTCTGTTTGAACTCAGGCGGCAACTCAGACTTTGGCGTGGAAACAATAGATTTAAGAGAATTTTTCAAAAACGGCTCCCGTAGAAATTGCGATGTTTTTGCACTTCACCATTATATACGTCTGCTGTTGGCCGAGAGGATTCGTCGGATAATCCAAAATGGCACAATTGCAGCCGCACTCACAGCCAAGAGGAGCACCAGCCCTGGCACCACGCGAGCGCGGTCTTTCGCAACGGCATCCAAACCCGCACGCACGGCTTCCTCCACCGAAACGGTGAATGCTGGCATTGTTTGATAATGCGCAGCGTTCGCTGCGTCACCGGGACGCGTGGCGACGGAGAAAAACTCGGTTTCAACCGGCCCAGGGCAAAGCGCAGTGACTGAGACGCCCGTCTGTTGTAATTCGATCCGGAGCGCTTCCGAGAAGCTTGTGACATACGCTTTGGTCGCGGAATAAACAGCAAGATTCGGAAGCGGGAAAAAGCTGGCCACCGAGCTGACGTTCAGGACAGCAGCGCGTCCTGATTTGCGCATACTCGGGAGCAATAGGTGGGTGAGATGCGTCAATGCCGCAATGTTCACGTCGAGCATCGATTTCACACGATCCCATGCGCTTGCTTCGAAAGTGCCGTGATCTCCCAAGCCGGCGTTGTTGATCAGAAAATCGACTTTCACCGACTCGGACTCCAACCATCCCGCAAGCGCCGTGCGGGTGGATTCGTTCGCCAGATCCGCAACGTAAACCCGGACATCACATTTCGGAAATTTTTCGTTCAACTCAGCCTTCAGAGCATCGAGGCGATCCGAGCGGCGAGCCACTAAAACGAGCGCGTCTGCAACCGGCGCCAGCTGGCGGGCAAACTCCGCCCCTAATCCTGCTGAAGCGCCTGTGATTAGTGCCGTGCATCCATCAAAAAATCTCATAGCGCCAACCATCGGTCATTGTTCAAATCCTATCCAGTCAAAAACCTCGCGGCTGTCGAAGTCATGCATCGCCCCGTAGGGACAGCGAGGCCATCAAGCCCGTCGGGTCAACGCTGCGGATAGCGCGCCTTCAGGTCTGCTAAAATCTTGCGGGACGTGCTGGATTTTTGCTTTTCCAAGATCGCGATGCTCGAGCGAGGGCTGCCCCACCGCAGGACTTCGATGGTGACAAAGTGCGTGGCGTCTGACGGGAGCCGGGCGAGCGATGGTTTATAAAGCAGTATCTGGTTCGTCCCAACCACGTCGTCGGTAAAGTCATCCACTTCATACAAATCACCCGTCGCAAGCACCCGAAACAACGTGCCGGACGGCCACCGCGACCAATCCGCCGCAGCACTGGAAATCGAACCACTTTGGTAACGCGTGCCCCGTGCAGTCGCCGGAGGCTGGCCCGGCTGGCTCTCTGCGCCAAAGTAGGACATCACATTAACCTTTTGATACTGGGTCCGAGGCAATGGTTCCTCGTAGGAACCGCCACCCCCTGCACAACCCGACAACACAACGACTAGAGCGGCGGAGACAAGCGACAGAAAGCATTTCATGACCGTAAAACTTGCGAAGAATATCTGTCCTATGCCAGCGGATTCGACCATTCGTACGAAAGAACTGGCAAATAAATACCGATTCCTAGTCTGGTCGTGGGCGGACAGCCGTCGGGACTAGAATTGCATCCTGCATTCCATGAAGCAGTTTTTTATCGGCAGGGCAGATCGTGGCCAGTGCACCCGCGCATTTCACTCGGTCTCCATCGGGGAAATAATATGGGCAAAGTCTGACCCGTCCCTTCATCGTTACCAACCCGTCGGCATCGCCATTCCACCATGGATGCTCAATCAGCCTTCCCTTATGAAACTCCTGAAGGATGTGTGGATGGGTCCCGAAGGAATCCAGTGCGTCGCGTAAGGCGTCTCGCCACTCGGATTGAGGTACATCGGCCGCCATGACAACGCCTCGCGAACCCCATGCTGTTTCGTGGAATCCGCTGACTTTAAGCACAAAATCCCGCTGCTTTTGGCTTCGAGCGGCCACGTCGTCCCAGCTGTGTGCATCGATTCGCGGCAGCACGGCATGCATCGGGAGCGGCGTCGGATCGACGAGCCATGTGTAGGGAATCACCTTGCGCAGGGCTAAAAAGACACGCTCGCTGAGTTCGGCTCGCCAGAATGCCTCGAGCGGCTTCAAGCAAAAGAGCGCGAACCACATCTTCTCCTCCATCCACGGCTTAAACGGCGCCGTCACGTGCACATTTCCAGCGGCAGCACCAACCATGAGCGCATTGGCACACGGAACATTTGCCAAATCGAAAAGCTCGAAAAACCGATAGACCTGAGCGGCAAAGTCTGTTCGAGCCGACGCGTCGGTGACTCTCCAACGATCCGGAGAATTTTTCATCGCATTCAGCTTCGCAACCAACCACTGCATTTCTGGCCGGTAGGTAGCGGCTTCGTCTGACACGACGATATCACCCTCAGGAAACACAGACGCGAATCCCTTGAGCATGCCCGACTCGCCCCCGAGCAAATCCTCGCCCATTCCCGCATACACGGAGGCTAACCAGGCGGTGAGGCCGATTCCACCGGGGACACTATCTAACTCGGCGAGAATATAGCCATCGTCGGTGAGGATCACATCCGGCCGGATCACGCGCGGCACGTCGTTTCGAAATTTTGGATTCCGCGCAAACTCGATCAGTTCCTGCGGTTTTCCACGATCTAGCAAATCGGCGATCCAGCCAGGTTGTTTTCCTTTCGCGCTCAGGTAATAGAGCTGATTGCAGGCCTGCTGAAACCGAACCAGCCGATATCCCAGATGATCCAGCTCTTCGGCAAACGCCTCCGAAATCGGAAATGACTCCGGTGAGATACGCCACGATTTTTCGTGAAAGAGTCCACCCTCAGGCAGGGCGTCCGCGACCAACTTGGCTTTATCGAGCGGGCTCATCACCACCGGCGTCACAGCAAAAGCTTCAACCCCTCACGCACCAAGCGCTCAGCAGACGCCTCTTCGCCGGGGGCGGCGTCGATCACCCGCTTGACCGCCTTATGCGCGTCCAGTTGCTTATATCCCAGCGAGATAAGCGCGAGGACCGCGTCGTGAACGAGCAGGTCCGCAGCCGTAGGCGCATGGGCGGCGCTGGATGCCTCCCACTCGGCCACGACGCCAAGCTTGTCTTTCAGCTCGAGAACAACGCGCTCGGCAGTTTTCTTTCCGACCCCCCGGATTTTCGAGATCGTTGCAATGTCGCCAGCAACAACTGCGGCCTTGAATGCGATCACGCTCATCCCGCTCAACACAGCGAGCGCGAGCTTTGGCCCCACACCACTCACATGATGCGTAAGCAGCGAAAACAAATCCCGCTCTTCCCGGCTAAAAAACCCGTAAAGCAAATGCGCATCTTCCCGAACGACCAACTGCGTCAAGATCCGCACCCGCTGCCCCGGCTGCGGCAACCGATCAAAACTCGACATCGGAATGAGCACCAGATAACCAATCCCTCCCGTGTTAACGACAATTTGTGTGGGTAGTGCCTCCTCGAGTATTCCGTCCAAAAATGTAATCATGCAGTCTTTCATCGGTAGCAGAGAAACAAAAAAAGACAAACATCCCCGTGCTGCCGGTGTCTGGCGTTGGCTGCTCGTGCTCTCTATTTTCATGTTTCCAAGACTCTCGTTCGCGGAAACCGGACGCTGGCACCTCATGGTTGAGCCGTCGTTCATGCGATCCGATTTTTCCACGCCGATCCGTGGGTCTAGCAAAACAATCATCGCCCCCGCCGTCGTGCGCGGAGATTTCGTCACATTTCTCGACGAGGAAACCCGAGCGGCGCTGGGATTGAAAATCGAATCAATCCTGCGGGTCGCTCAGAAGAATGCATCAGAGGAACTCGAAAAGCTCACCCCACGCATGCTGCGCGATGAAAATGGAGTCATTCAAGCGATGGTCATCGATTCCGATCGTCCCATCGTCGCGGCAACTGTGCTGTCGCCCGAATTCATTGGGAAATTCGAGCCGGTGCTAGGACCAGACCTGCTCGTTGCCATCCCAAACCGGTATCGTGTCTACGTCTATCCGGCCCTCGCGTCGAAATTCCAGGCGACCGCCAAGGCCGTCCTCAACGACTACCGCCTCACCCCATACCCCGTAAGCATGGAAGTTTTTCGCGTTTTACCCGGGAGCCTAGAAGCCATCGGGACGTTTGAACCAGCGGCCGGCCTGCCAGCCAATCCATTCTAGTTATGAAGAACCCAATCCAAGTGACAGTCTGGGGCGAGTATCGCCACGAAAAAAAGAATCCAAAAGTTGCATCCATCTATCCAGACGGCATGCATGAAACGATTGCACAGTTTTTGAGCTCGGAGCCGGACATCGCTGTCACGACCGCGACGCTGGACGAACCTGAACACGGCCTCACAGCCAAGATTCTGGAAAAAACCGACGTCCTAATCTGGTGGGGCCACATAGCGCACGGAGAGGTTTCCGACGCCGCAGTTAGTCAAGTCCGCGCGCGCGTGCTCGAGGGAATGGGGTTGATCGTATTGCACTCCGGTCACTACTCGAAAATCTTCAAAAGCCTGATGGGAACGACCTGCTCGTTGAAGTGGCGGGAGTCGACCGACAAGGAACGGATCTGGAACCTCCGCCCATCACACCCGATCACCGAGGGACTCGGAGAATACTTTGAGATTCCGATGGAAGAAATGTACGGCGAGCCATTTGGGATTCCAGAGCCTGACGAGTTGATCTTCATTTCTTGGTTCACGGGCGGTGAAGTTTTCCGCAGCGGAGCAACATGGCAGCGCGGAAACGGGAAAGTCTTCTATTTCCGTCCAGGGCATGAAACGTATCCGACCTATCACCAAGCCGAAGTCCAGCAGGTGATAAAAAACGCGGTGCGGTGGGCACAGCCACGAGTTCGCATCCCGGACAGTTGCCCGAACGCTCCAGCTCTCGAGCCGCTCCCGCTGGATCCAGAGTCCGACGAGCGTCCGACAATCGGGTTCAAATAGGTCGCTTTCCAACGCATGGATAAGAAAACCAATAAAAAATCGCCTGTTCGTATCGGCCTTATCGGAACGGGCGGGATGGCAGCTCAGCATGCCACGAAATTCGCCGAGATTCGTGGCTGCAAGGTCGTCGCTGCTTGCGACGTTGATGCGGGACGTGTCGAAAGTTTTGCGGCTAAATTCAGTATCCCGAGGACTTTCACCGACGTCGCGGCGATCCTTGCCGCCGAGGACATCGACGCAGTTTCGATTGTCACACCCGATGCGTTTCACTCACCGATCGCACTTGCGAGCATTGCAGCTAGGAAACACGTCCTATGCGAGAAACCGCTCGCATTGAATTTCCAGGACGCTAACCGCATGATGCTGGCCGCACAAAAAGCAGGCGTTGTGAACATGGTTAATTTTTCCTATCGCGATTGGCCGGCTATTCAATCCGTCGCCAAACTCGTCTCCAACGGCGAGATCGGTGATGTCCGACACGTCGAAGCCAGCTACTTGCAAGCGTGGTTAGTCAGTAAGGCGTGGGGCGACTGGCACACCAACTCGGCTTGGCTCTGGCGGCTGTCGAAAAAGCACGGAAGCAACGGCGTGCTAGGAGACATCGGAGTACATATCGTCGACTTCGCAACGTTTCCCGTCGGACCGATCTCAAAAGTCTATTGTCAGCTAAAAGCATTCCCAAAAGCCGAGAAGAACCGACTCGGTGAATATGTCCTCGATGCCAATGACTCCGCCGTGATGAATGTGACATTCAAGAGCGGCGCACTCGGAACTATACACACCACTCGCTGGTGCGGCGGTCACGCAAACCGGTTATTCCTAAAGATCGCGGGATCTACCGGCTCGGTGGAAATCGATTCCGATCGGTCAGTCACCAGTTATCGGATTTGCACCGGCAAAAACCTCGACACCAACACTTGGGTCGATGTGGAATCCAAACCAACTCCCAACAACTACCGCCGCTTCGTAGAGGCAATCCGATCGGGAATCCACGACCTTCCGTCCTTTCGCCAAGGCGCCGAAGCCCAGCGAGTCTTGGACGCGTGCATTGAATCCGCCGCGCTCGACCAACCGGTTCGAATCAGACGAAGGTAGCCTACAGCGTTTGCTCCCCTCGCCGGACGAGAGAAAAAACCTAGAACGGCATGCCGTCAGGGATAGCCGTAGTGACTGCGAGGCCCTACGAAATCTCTGTTTCTTTTTCGTGAAACGAAATCGGATCTCAGATACCGTTTCTGGAGGATGTCTCCTATCGGCCAATCAACCCCATTTGAAAACAACGAGTTGCTTTGGTATTGTATCAAAGCCCGTCCGAAACAGGAGGCTTTGACCGCACGCTCGCTGAGGTCCGAAGTGCAGATCGAAGTTTTTTCGCCGGCGATCCGCTTTCAACGCTCCCGGGGAAACAGCAAAATGTGGGTCACCGAAGCCCTGTTTCCGGGATACATTTTTGCACAATTCCGCTACTGCGACTCACTGCGTCATGTCCGCGCGACCCGCGGGGTGTCGCAAGTCGTGGGATTTGGCGGCATTCCTGCGATGTTGCCAGCGGATGTCATTGACGATCTCCGGCAATTTGTATGCGAGGACGAGATCGTAACTGTGAAGCCTGAAATTCACGCGGGCGATGAAGTGCATCTGGTCTCTGGAGTTTTTTCCGGGTTACGCGCCGTCGTCACGCGTCTCATCCCTGCTCGTCAACGTGTCGCGATCCTGCTGGAGTTGCTAGGGGAGGTCCGAGAGGTCGAAGTGAGCGCGGACGACGTCCTCCATGAGAACCGCCATCCGCTCTCTGCTCACATATGAAGATGGCGACTCGACACCAATTTCCCGTGGTCGCTCGCGTTCCGCATGCACTTGATAACCGATTTCCGATTTACAATCGTGCAAAACCCTATTTGATTGAGAGTTTTCTGCCCGAAAAAGGCACCTATTTGACATGATTAACTGGATTCTGAAGGCAATTGTCGGTTCGAAAAACCAACGTGAACTGCGACGCATGCACCCGACGGTGCGCAAGATCAACGCGTTTGAAGAAGCGCTGCAAGGTCAGCCGGAGGAGGCTCTTCGCGAGAAAACTGCGGCATGGAAAGCCGAGCTGGCGCAGATCACGGACCATGCACAGCTGCAACGGCGCCTCGAGGAAATCCTGCCCGAGGCATTTGCAGTCGTGAAAAACGGCGCGCGGCGGCTTTGCGGTCGCGAATTCCAAGTCTGCGATCAGCCGCTCACATGGAACATGATTCACTTCGATGTGCAGCTTATCGGCGGCATGGTTCTTCACAAGGGCCGGATCGCTGAAATGGCCACCGGCGAGGGAAAAACCTTGGTTGCGACGCTGCCCGTGTATTTGAATGCGCTCAGCGGACGAGGCGTGCATGTGGTCACGGTCAACGACTACCTCGCAAAGCGGGACTCCGACTGGATGGGGCAATTGTATCGCTTCCTCGGGCTCACGGTTGGTTGCATTCAAGAGGATCAGATGCCCGAAGAGCGGCGTGCTCAGTATCTCGCCGATATCACGTACGGCACCAATTCACACTTTGGCTTCGACTATCTCCGCGACAACGGGATGGCGACCAGCCGCGAACAGCAAGTCCAGAGAGGCCACTACTTTGCCATCGTCGATGAGGTCGACTCGATCCTCATTGATGAAGCGCGGACGCCTCTCATCATCAGCGGCCCGGCCACGATTTCTACGCACCAGTACGATCGATTCAAGCCGCTCGTTGACCAACTGGTGAAGCGCCAAAATCTTCTTGCGAGCCGTTTAGTCAATGAAGCGAAGGAGCTCCTAGAAAACGGGGGTGATCGTGAGCAAGCCGGTAGAAACTTACTTAAAGTCAAACTCGGACAGCCGCGCAACAAAGCACTCGCTCGAATGCTGGAGGACCCTGAGATTCGGAGACTCGTCGATAAAACCGAGCTTTGGTACTATCAAGACAATACAACAAAAGAACAACTCATAGGCCTCAAGGAGGAGATGTTTTTCTCGATCGACGAGCGCCAGCATGACGCGGATCTTACCGAGCAGGGGCGAAACTTCCTCAACCCCGACGACCCCAACGCATTCGTTCTGCCTGATCTCCTCACCGAGTTCGCAGACATCGAGACAAATGCGTCACTATCGCCCGAGCAAAAGATGGCCGAGAAGCAAAAGCGTCAGCAATTCTGTGACGCTCAAGCCGAACGCATCCACAACATCACGCAGCTCGTCAAAGCATACTGCCTCTACGAAAAAGACGTCGAGTATGTGGTCGAAGAAAACAAAGTCATCATTGTCGATACCTTCACGGGCCGCAAAATGGCGGGCAGACGATGGAGCGATGGATTGCACCAGGCCGTAGAAGCCAAAGAGGGTGTCCAGATCGACCGCGAAACGCAGACGCTTGCCACGATCACGATCCAGAACTACTTCCGGCTTTACGAAAAACTCGCCGGCATGACCGGAACCGCAGAGACGGAAATCAGCGAATTCCACGACATTTATCGGCTCGATGTCTCAGTAATCCCGACCAACCGGCCTGTCAAACGCAACGACCTAAACGACCTCATCTTTAAGACCCGTCGCGAGAAATACAACGCGGTCGTGGAGGAGATTCGCAGTGCCCACGCCAGACAACAACCCGTTCTCGTTGGCACGGCAAGCGTCGAAGCATCTGAGCTAGTCGGCCGGATGTTAAAGCGGGAAAAGATTCCGCACACGGTTCTCAACGCCAAGTACCACATGCAGGAGGCGGAGATTGTTGCCCGCGCCGGACTCAAAGGAGCAGTGACCATTTCGACCAACATGGCCGGACGAGGCACCGACATCAAACTCGGCGAGGGCGTTTCCGATCTTGGCGGCCTGTATGTCGTCGGCACCGAACGGCACGAATCTCGACGGATCGACCGCCAGCTCCGTGGCCGCTGCGCACGACAGGGTGACCCCGGACAGTCCCGCTTCTACGTGAGCTTCGAAGATGAGCTCATGCGGAATTTCGGTGCCAGCGAGCGAATGACAAAGATCATGGAAACCTTCGGCATGAAGGAAGGCGAGGAACTCGAGCATCCGTGGCTGAACAAGAGCGTCGAAACCGCACAGAAACGCGTCGAGCAACGGAACTACATGATTCGTCGACGCACGCTCGAATTCGACGACGTGATGAACCAGCAGCGCGAAGTCGTCTACGGCTACCGCAACGAGGTCATGGATACCGAGGATCCACGGGCAATGATTTTTGAAGTCATCGACGAGGTCGTTCCCGTTCGCGTGGCTGAATTCACGGAACAAGACGACAGCGAAGCCGAGATCGATTACACTGGTCTCCTTACGTGGGTAAACACGACGTTCCCGCTCGCGATGAGTGTCGAACGCTCCGGATTTGCAGGAAAATCCGCAGATGAAATCACAGCGTTTTTGATTCAAACCATCAAAGAGGCCTACGACCGCAAAGCAGCGATCGAGAATGAAGGCGCTCTTAAAGGCTTGGAACGTTACATCATTCTGAACGCCATCGACCGCCTATGGCAGGAGCACCTCTACGCGATGGACGGACTGCGCGAAGCCGTATCGCTGCGCGCATTCGGTCAGAAGGACCCACTCGTCGAATACAAAAACGACGGTTACGCGATGTTCGTAGGCTTGATGACCAACATCAAAAACGAAGTCCTCAACAACCTATTCCGCAGCACCACAAACCTTCAGGCGTTCGAGCAATTCCTCGCCAACCTTCCGCAAAACTTTACGAGTGACGACCAGCCAAGTGTCGAGCGAAGACCCGCTCGTCCACAGCCGCAGCCAGCGGCGAGCCCGGACAAGGAAGACACCTCACCACGACTGGAGTTTCCGTCCCGGCACGAGCCAATGAAGGCAGGTCGAAACGATCCCTGCCCGTGCGGCAGCGGAAAAAAGTTTAAGAACTGTTGCGGTCGCGGAGCCTGACTTTGACCTTCATTCATGTGAAATTCTGTCCGGAATGAAGCTGTTGAGCCATGAGCAGATCGAGGAACGGGCCATCACGCTTGGATAGCTCTGAGAATGGACCATCTTGAACCACACGACCATGCTCGAACACGATCACTCGGTCGCAGAAGCGAATAGTTGAAAGGCGGTGGGCGACGATGATTGCAGTGTGCCCTCCGAGCAACTCAGTGAGGGTTTCGGTAATTACCCGCTCCGCAGTCGTATCGAGTGCAGATGTTGCTTCATCAAAGATAAAAATGCTGGGGTTTTGCGCAAGGGCCCGCGCGATCCCGATGCGTTGCCTCTGGCCACCCGAGAGGGTAGCGCCGCTTTCGCCAATAACTGTATGAATCCCTTCGGGCATCGCCTCAACGAAATCCCAGGCGTTAGCACGACGCAGTGCTTCGATAATCTGGTCGTCATTCGCATCTGGATTGGCAAGTAGGATATTTTCTCTCACGCTTGCTTGAAACAAAAATGTATCCTGCGGCACGACTCCGAACTGCCGTCGGACCAGAGGCAAATCCAGCGATTTAAGATCCACGCCACCCAGTAATACACAGCCCTCCTGGGGATCATACAACCGCAGCAGAAGCGAAACGATCGTGCTTTTTCCTGAGCCGGAAGGGCCAACAAGCGCGACTTTCTGACCGTAGGGTATGTCGATATCGACACCTTTCAAAACCGACACGTTTTCGTAGGCGAATGATACGCAGCGCAATGAGATATTCGGGCGCTCTCCGATCTCACCTTTCGCGCTCTCGGTCAATGGCGTCGAAGTGCGGTGGGCCAAAATCGACTCAATGCGGTTCAGTCCTGCATGGGCCACCCCCTGCGCCAGAGCGCATTGGAAGAGCATTGAAACCAGCGGCTGGATGCCTGCGTATAACGCGAGTGTCGCAATGACCTCGCCAAGCCTCATTTCGCCACGCACAAAGAGCCATGTCCCCACGAACGCGAGGCATGCATATACGAGAACCTGAAGAACTTCTGATCTAATCGATTCGAGGTGGCTCTTTACCTGAAGCTCGTAGCTTTTGCTTCCGATCGACTCCGCGTCCTGCTTGAACCGCTCTGTCACCATGGACTCGGCTGCCATCATTTTGACGGCCTTTTGTCCACGCAGCAGTTCCGCCGCACGTCCTGCTACGAAGCTCTCAAGATTTTGATATGCGTGATTCAGGAGTTTCACCCGTGACGTGGCTCCCCGTGCCACCCAACCGTTTAGGAACAAAGCCAGAAACAAAATGACCGCCATCGGTGGACTCCACGTGACCACCAGCACAAGCGACGAAATCAATGTGAAAACAGTGAATGGGACCATCAGCACAAACTGAAACAAAAACTGCTGCAAGCCGGTGAGCGGACTTCCAAAAAGGTAGCTTAGAAGTTCACCCGATTGCTTTTGCTGGTGAAAACGCAGACATAAAAAGTGTACGTGATTGAAGAATTGCGTGCGGATCCTGACCAGTGCTTTAGCCGTCGCGTGGGCAAAAAGCCGCATGCTGACATGCCAGAAAAAGATGCGCCCGACGATGCAGACTCCCAGATACGCGGCCATCAGCCAAGCTGCCGCGACAAGCTTTTCTCCGCCGGTCTTTTCACTGAGAAGGATATTATCGGTGAGAAACTTCGGCAGGGAATTCTGAGCGGTGATTGCCAAACCGCAGACCATATTGAGAGCGATTGCGAGCAGGACAAGTCCTCGCGTTTCGTGGAAATAACGTAGAAGTGTCGTCCAGAACGGGAATACGCGCTCCTCGAATACCGGCAACGACGGAACCTTTTTTCTCGATGAGTCACCGGAGATCATTTTGGGCAGAGGAGATAATGTGTCTTTGATTCAGAGTATTGAAACCGCGATGACTCATCGGCAGACTGGTGTGACACCGACACTATTCACACCCATCGAAAACGCATCGCGATGTCAATGGATTTCAGCGACGGCTATCTTGAGAGAGATGAAAATCCACACGCATCGAGCTATTCGTCAACGACGCTCGGAGGCAAAATCGGATAAGTAGGTCGAAATCACGATTGCTCCACATAGCGGAGTCGAAACGGGTAAGTTCGAGCGACCAGCCGTGAGTGAAATGACGTGGCGTCAATTCCAACGCTTCTGGACGAGTGGCGGTGGAGGGGGGGCTCGTATCTATGCCGGCAAAAGTTTTCGCAACCGCTTTGTGGCTTCATTACGGTCACTATCGCTCGCCGCCAAAGCTCGCCTGCGGCGAGGCGACTGCTGACTCCCGCAACGCCGCTCGCGCACTCCGCCCGAGCCGCTCCGGGAAGCTTAATCCCAGAGCTTGTCTAGTCCGCGATGCACGCTATCGAACAATTGATCGATTTCGTCGTGGGTGATGATAAGCGGGGGCGCGAAGGCGACGAGATCGCGGATGCCGCGCACAATCGCACCTTCTTCGCGGATGATATTTGCAGCTTTCACTCCGAGCAGGGACGTTGGTGTTAATGCGTCACGTCCTTGTCTAGGAATAAGCTCCGCAGCACCAATCATCTGGTATCCGCGCACCTCCGAGACGGCTGGGTGGTTACCGAGTTCGCTCAGCTTCTGCTGGAAATACGGCCCGATGTCGTCGCGGACCCGTTTTACCAAACCAAGATCTTCGATCACCGTCAAATTTGCGAAGGCCGCTGCCGCGCACGTAGGGTGACCCGTGTAGGTGTAACCATGCGAGAAGTACCCGCCGGAATAAATCACGTCCGCGATTTCATCACTCGGCATCGTCGCACCGAGCGGCAGGTAACCGCTCGTAAGGCCTTTGGCAAGCGTCATTATATCGGGATCTAGGTCCCACAGATTGCTCGCAAACCATTCCCCTACCCGACCGAACGCGGTGATAACTTCATCTGCAACAAAGAGGATATCATTCTCGCGGCACAAATCGCGAAGTGCGCGGAGGTATCCGGGTGGCGGCACGATCACGCCCCCTGCCCCCTGAATCGGTTCAACAAACATCGCGGCAATCGTGTCGGCACCTTCGCGATGGATGATCGCCTTGGTTTCTTCGATGCGCTGCGCTCCGAACTCCTCCGGGCTCAGCGTCGTCTTGGCGTGGTAGCTATACGGCGCGGGCACATGCACGAAGCCAGCCAGCGGTAGTCCGAACGGAAGATAGCAATTTGGAAGACCGGTAAGGCTGGTCGTCGCAACGGTGACGCCATGGTATCCGAATTCACGCGATAGGATTTTGCGCTTTTGCGGGCGTCCCTTGAGCTGCTGATACGCAAAGATGATCTTCAACGCGGTCTCGTTGGCTTCTGAACCGGAGTTCGAAAAAATCGATTTGTTCAAGCGGGGTGGTGCATGGCGTGCTAACCAATCGGCTACCAATACTGGTGGCTCCGTCGTGCTATTGAAGAACGATGGGTAATATGGCAAGCGCTCCATCTGGTCATGGACTGCATTGACGATGGCTACGCAATTATAACCGACGTTCACGCACCACAACCCAGCCAAACCATCAAGCAGGCGGTTGTCCTCTTGATCGATCAGGTAGCAGCCATCCCCGGACTTGATCCAATGGGTGCCATCCTCGTGCATGGCATGATGGTGAGTGAACGGGTGGATGTGGTGAGCCCGATCTTTTTGGCGCAGTTCATCGAGGGTGATCATGGCTTAATGTAACCTGCGAAAATGAAAATTGCCAGCATGAGAAATGAACCAAGCGGATCCGATGCATCACCGTCCGGCAGGGATGATCTTAAAGTATTCCGCAGGGGCAAAATCATCGGTCATCACGCGACCCCGCTCATAGTCATCCTCGGAGAATAGAACAATCGATGCCGGAAATCGCGCGGCATCAATCTCACGGTGCCATGTTTCATTTGCAATCGTCGCTGGGTCGAACGCCTCCAATCGGGCTTGGATCGTTCCGGAGTCCCAATTCGCCGCGAGTACAATCACATTGCCAGTTCCCGGTACCTTCAGCATCAGCACATCTCGAAACGTCGCTCGGAATGTAGCGAGATCGTAGAAGAACAACTCGGAGTCATCGTGAATATTTGCGATCAGAATGCCCCCGGGCGTCAGGTGTGCGGATAACTCCTGATAGAACTCCTGGGTCTTGAGATGGGGCGGGACCACGCTTCCATGGAATGCGTCCAGAACAATCCAGTCGTATTGCTCCTCGCTTCTTCTCACAAATGAACGCCCATCGCGAATGGCGACGACGTTTTTTTCGGACTCCACGAACCCCATGTACTCGCGAGCGAGATCGAGCACCTTCGGGTCGATCTCAACCGATGTCAGAACGGCATCGGGATATACCTCGTTGAACAGCCGATTGAATCCCCCGCCGCCGAGCCCGATGACGAGTGCATTCGACGGGTTCGGGCTTACGATAGAGCCCGCAAACAAATACTGCACATACGGCACAATGATGCGCGATGGATCATCGAGATCGATCCCCGACTCTCTCGCGCTCCAGCCTTTGTAGGTGGCAAACATCTCCACGACACTTCCGGTGCGCTGAATGATGATGTGCCCGTAAAGCGAGTTGAACTCCTTAACAAACGTCTCGGCCCAAACGGACGAGACAATTGCGAGTGCAAAGACTATGGACGCGAAGCGGCGGGCCATAAGAAGATGATAAGCATAGAGAATGCAGCAAAACAGATCGCGGCGAGCGCTGCCCACCCGTAAAGGATCACCGAGATATTCAGGTTCGGAATCAAAACGAATGCTGTGAGAAACACACCCGCGATATTGCCCACCGTGCTAACGCCGTAAAGCCGGCCAGCCGCCTTGCCGGAAGCCAATCCGGCACTCGACAGCAACTCGATGGCAATCGGCGCCACGCTCGACAACGTGATCACCGGCGGTGCAAACAAAATCAGGCAGCCGAGTATTAGGGCAAAAATCACTGAGTCGATTTGCAGTTCAAGTCCACCAAGGATCGCGCGTCTCCCAAACTCACCGAGCAACAGCGAAAGTGTAGCAACCACTCCGATGAGGACAACTACACGCAATCGACGCTTTGATTCGAGTCCGCTGACCCAACCTCCCAAAAACGATCCGAGCGTGAATGCCGCAAGGAACGTGCTGATGAGCACGGACCAAACGATATAGTCTCCGCCGAAGTATGGCGCCAGTACACGTGATGCGACCTGCTGATATCCCATGCTCAGGATTCCGAAGAAGAATGCAATCAGGTACAAAAACGAGCAGCGAAAGAAAGTGCGTGCCATAAAATCAGCAGACCGGATCGGCCATCATTCCGTGTAGTCGAACGCTATCCCAACGGCATTCCGCCTTGCTTGGAGGATCTGGTCGTCCGTTAAGCCGGCTGCGGGCGCCGCGACTTCGAGTTCGTGCGAGAGATCAATCGCGCTGATCCCTGGATCATCGGTGTTGATCGTCGCTAGCAGTCCGAAATCAAGAAAGCGGGCCAGAGGATGCGATTTGAGTGATGGCACGGTGCTGGTTTGAAGATTGCTGGTCAGGTTGCACTCGATGCCAATGCGATCTCTGCGAAGCAGCTCCATGAGTGACTCATCCTCGACAGCCCGCACTGCGTGCCCGATCCGCGTCGCACCGAGATCGCTGATGGCCCGGCGGATACTTTCGGGCCCCGCTGCCTCGCCCGCGTGAACCGTTACTCCAAGCCCCGCGTTCCGAGCCCGCAGAAAATGCGATACAAACAGCTCCGGCGGGAAGCGTCCCTCATCGCCCGCAAGATCCACCGCGACCAAGTGATCGCGAATCGAAAGCAGCGCGTCCAACTCGCGCGCGCAGGAATCAACGCCGAACGTGCGGCTCAGGATTCCAATGAGGCGACAAGCCACGCCGGTTTCCTTTGAGGCTGCGGTGACGCCATCGACGACCGCCTCGCATACTGCTTCCTGCGAAAGCCCATGAGGCCCCGCCATGAATGCCGGACTGAATCGCAGTTCGATGTAATCGATCCCCTCCCGCTGGGCATCTTCGATATTCTCGTAGGCGACACGACGGCAGATCTCGGGGTTCACGAGGATGCCAACCATCCATTCGAATTTTGCAAGGAACGCCATGAGCCCGGGCTGCGGATCGCTGACGACCACGTAGGGACGCAGCTCATCGATTGTCTTTCCGGGCAGGCCTAAACCGTAGGTAGTTCCAACCTCAAAGATCGTCTCCAACCGCACGCTGCCATCGAGGTGGCGATGCAGATCGATCTTGGGTAGAAATTCCATCGGTTGCAGCCGCGAGTCAGGAGGGATTGGCAAACTGCTGGAACACCTCGTTCGCTTCCTCCAGCGACTCTTTGCCACCGATGTCAAACCAGAGGCCCGGCACTTTCCATGTGGCCACCGGGACGCGCGTGAATAACCACTCGATCAATCTACCCGGTTGGTCTGGGTTATTGCCCTCCTGGATGTAGAGGTCGATCAGCGGCAACACATCCTTGCGGTAGTAGTAGAGTGCGATTCCCGTAAGCGTGCTCTCGGGTTCTGACGACTTTTCAACGAAGTGCGTGATAATCCCCGAGGCATCGACGGATATCGAGTTGTACTTTTTGACCAACTCGAAATCACCGACGTCATAGACGGCGATCGTCGCCGAGGCGTTCGGCCCCGCGATGGCGAATCCATCGACCGGCTGACTGAACAAGTTATCTCCGGCCACAACGATGAGGTCGGTTCCAAATAAGTGCTCCGATTCCATCGCATAATGGATATCGCCAATGGCGCCCCTCTTGTCGGCCACGGAGGTGGATCCGTCGTTCACGATCTTGATTTTAAAGCGGGGATGCCGCTCCGAATATCCAGCGGCCCAAACTCGGAAGTCATTGGCGAATTTGTTGTTTGTTACGACGTAAACCGTTTCGATGTCCGGGATCGGGGCGAGGTTATCAAGGACCCAGTTGATCATCGGCTTTCCCGCGACTTCAAGGAGCGGTTTGGGATTGTTCAGAGTGAGGGGGTAGAGGCGGGTAGCGTATCCAGCGGCGAGAATAAGAACATTCATCAACTGACAGTATCGCCAAACAAGACTATCGCCGCAAGCCAATCAATTGCCCGATCGCATCACGGCATTAGAACGCCATTGCTTTCTCAAGCGGAGAAGACGTGGTATGCGGCACAGCATGCCAACCAACAACCGTGCATGAGTCCAAACAAGCAGGGTGTTATCGCGAAGATAGCGAAAATGCGTGACACCCCCGGCGCTCGCTGGTGGATAGAATACACGCGTTTTCACATTGATTGGCTGGATTCCCGCCCACACCAAACGAACCGCTAACTCGGTATCAAAGTCGAATCGCCTTGCCGATCGAATAGATCGCAAGATCTCAACCGATTTCTCGATCGGATAAACTCGAAATCCGAATAGCGAATCGCCGATGCCTAGCCACAGCGTTTCGAGATTGGCGAACCAGTTTCCGATGCGCCGTCCTTTCACGCGCTCGATCGGCGCGTCAACTCCGAAGATCGGCACGCCGAGCACGACGGCATCCGGATTTCGAAGCGACGCCTCGATAAATGGAACCACCGATGTGACATCATGCTGGCCATCGGCATCCATCACCAAAGCGTGGGTGATTCCCTGCGCGTGCGCTGCCTGCATGCCAGCAAGCACGGCACCTCCCTTGCCGACATTCTGCGGGAGCGAAATGACAGATAGCCCCGCGCATCCGGTGATTCCTTCGGCACTGCCGTCTGTGCTGCCGTCCAACACAACCCACACAGGCAATCCCAGGACCGACACGGCGTCGACCGTCTTCGCGAGCACCGATCCCGTATTAAAGGATGGTAAGATGACGCAGTGCGTAGGTGGGGTCACCGTATTCGTCTAATAAACCGCTGGGACTTTCGCAACACTCGACGCGAGCGGATGTGAGATTCGGGACCAAACGCCGTGCGATGCATGACCAAATGGGTTAACACTCGCATGCGTTCGAGAGCGAGGCGGGATTTTCTCCTTGCCGCAATCGCTAGAATTTGGCGCGCTAGTCCCTCTCCTATCAAAAATCCAAATTCCCAACCTGAGGATCCCACCCCGGGATCGCGGCGGGGCCCAATCGCGCGATGGGCTTTAGTCGCATTACAGATCGGTGTCACGGTCGGGCTCCTCGCGTTTTTCTTTCATGATGCGGAGTTCCGCCGACAAGCACTTGATGCATTCCGGACCGCGAACGGCGCTTGGTTGATTCTAGGAGTCGTGATCGCGGGGGTGGAAAACGTGATTGGCGCAATCCGATGGCGGATTTTTTTGCGATTGCTTGGCATCGACCTTCCGTTTTGGAAAAGCGTTGAGATTTGTATGGTCGCGTTGTTCTGTAACACGTTCATGCTTGGGGCCGCAGGGGGAGATCTCGTTCGCGTCGCTTATCTCGTTCAAAGAGGCCACCGGAAAACAACATCCTTTCTCTCGATCATCATGGATCGAGTAAGCGGACTGGTCGCATTGATCGCATTCACGTTGATCCTGACCGCATGGAATCACGAATGGCTCATGCAGAGCGCGATTGCAGCAACCGTGATCAAGTTCGTGATTCTCTACCAGATCGTCGCGTTGGTGTTCATCGGAGTCTCTTTGGTTTTGTCAGTCAAGGGATTGACCGATCATTTGCCTCGGTGGATTCCGGCGCGGCGGTTTGTTGTCGATCTCGGGGCAGGATACGCGCTGATGGCGACCCGCTGGCGAACCACGCTTCGTGGGTGCTTCCTTTCCATGGTGATGTTGATCGGATACTTCGGAGTTTTTTACTGCAGCGCCCGGGCATTCGGAGCGCCAATCGACTTTGTGCAGCTTTCCACGATCATGCCTGCTGCGGATATCATTAGCGCCCTTCCGATTAGCGTAGGCGGGGTGGGCGTGCGTGAGCAGGTATTTGTGATCTTACTCGGCCAACTCGCGGGAGTGAGCGCAGCGATGGCTGTGTCGATTTCGCTGGCTGGGTTCTTGGTCAATTCCTCATGGGGTGTGCTGGGTGCCATCCTAGTTCCACTCCATTTTAAGGGAATCATCGCTCGTGCGCGACGCGAGGCGAAATCAACGGCATCGGAGGAAAACTGAACGGAGTTGTTGAAGCGTGCTAGACAGTTCGGGCACTGCTAGCTATCACTTCTCGATATGAGTTTTCCCCAGCCTCAGGACTACACGCCGATCGTGGGTTCGCAGACGGACATTGCACCGCTCGGCCCCGAACATCCACGCCATGAGCAAACCGCTCAGCAATTGCACGACGCCTCGTGCGACCGGATCGCTGCAATGCCGGAGTTTCATCAACTCCTTCAACGCAAAGCAAAGTTCATCGTGCCAGCATGCATCTTCTTTACGGTCTATTACTTTCTGCTACCGGTGATGGTCGGATTTTTCCCTGAACTGATGAAAACCCGGGTTGGTCCGGTGAATGCCGCCTACGCGTTTGCACTTTCGCAGTTTTTCATGGCTTGGATTCTTGCGGCCATTTATACGCGGGTTGCCGCTGGATGGGATCGAGACAGCGCAAACATCCTGGCTTCCCTCCCGAAAGGAGAGTCGAAATGATTGCGGCAGCAGTGACAGCAACGCCGGGTGGTGGATCCACCGTGACGCTTCTCATGTTCCTAGGGTTCGTCGCCGCGACGCTCGTCATCACTTGGTGGAGCGCACGAAAGTCGTCGGGTGCTAGCGCGTATTTCGCCGCGGGACGGCGTATCACGGGATGGCAAAACGGTCTCGCCGTGGCGGGCGACTACATGAGCGCTGCAAGCTTCCTCGGAATTGCCGGGATGATCGCTTTCAAGGGCTATGATGGATTCATGTATTCCGTCGGGTTCCTTGTTGCATACCTCACGGTTCTGATTGTCGTCGCGGAACCGCTTCGGAACGCCGGGAAGTATACGATGGCTGACATCCTTGCCTACCGGCTAAATGCCCGGCCAGTGCGAGCGATGGCGAGCTTGAGCACGCTTACGGTGTCGATTTTTTACATGATCGCGCAGATGGTCGGGGCCGGTGCACTGGTCAAGTTGCTACTCCCCGGTGTGCCCTATGAAGTAGCCGTGTGTGGAGTCGGTGCTCTCATGATTATCTATGTCGTTTTCGGCGGCATGCTGGCCACCACTTGGGTTCAGATCATCAAAGCCGTCCTTTTGATGAGCGGCTCGTTGTTTCTCAGCGTTTTAGTCATGAAGCACTTTGATTACAGCTTCGTGAAATTCTTCGAGGCGATTGGAAATGTTCCAATCAAACTGCCCGATGGCACGAGCGTGACCCGAGACTTCATGCAGCCCGGGTTGGTTTACGGTGCTGAGGTAACCAACGGCTGGGGCCCGATCGACCTGATTTCGCTCGGGATGGCACTCGTTTTCGGCACCGCGGGACTACCGCACATATTGATTCGCTTCTACACCGTTCCGGATGCACCGACTGCGCGTGCTTCGGTCGTGTGGGCAATGATTTTGATCGGTCTCTTCTACATCATGACGACTTTTTTCGGATTCGGTGCGGCTACGATCTTAACTCCCGAGAACATCTCGGTGGAAAACATGAGCGCTCCCCTGTTGGCCATGGCTCTCGGCGGGGATGCCTTCTTTGCGTTCATTAGCGCGGTTGCATTCGCAACCATTCTTGCCGTGGTGGCGGGGCTAACGATCAGCGCCAGCACAAGCTTCGCTCACGATTTTTACAGCAACGTGATCCATCACGGTAAAGCAACCAGCCAGGAATCCGAGGTCAAGGTGGCTCGAATCACAGCCTTTGTGGTTGGCGGAATATCCATTATCCTGGCTATCAAACTGCAAACTTTGAACGTCGCCTTCCTCGTCGGATTGGCATTCGCCGTGGCAGCCAGCGCAAACCTTCCGGCCATTGTGTTGTCCATCTATTGGAAACGCTTTAACACCGCCGGGGCAGTGACCGGGCTTGCTGTGGGGCTCCTGAGTTCAATTATTCTCATCGTCATCAGCCCTAGCGTGATGGGATTGGATGCAAAATCGCTCATTCATGCGGAGCCGCTATTTCCGTTGAAAAATCCGGGTATTGTCAGCATTCCGCTCGGGTTTATCGCCGCCATCGTGGCGACACTGTGCACGCGGGAACCTGAAGCAGAGGCGAAGTTTGCCGAACTCTCAGTTCGGGCCAATACAGGCCTAGGAGCAGAAAAAGCCACCGAGCATTGAAACACGCAGCCGCTTGTTGGGTCGGCCGATCACGCGACACGAGTAGTTTTTTGCCGATCTAATCTAGTTTGGACCCGCGCTCTTGAGCCTCCAGAGCAGGCTCGTGTTGCGTCGTCGAACTTCTTGGTTGCGCACAGCTGCGGCAAGTGCCTTTTTCTGCCCGATAACGATGACTAGCTTCTTACCACGCGTGATGCCAGTGTAGATGAGGTTCCGCTGAAGCAAGACGTATTGCTCCATCGCCAGCGGTAGAATCACGCAGGGAAACTCGGAACCTTGGCTTTTGTGCACGGTGATGGCAAAAGCGGGTTCGACTTCGTCTAGCTCTCCGAAGTCATACGTAACCCGCCTGCCATCGAAATCGATTAGCAGTTCCCGATCATCCAGTGAGAGCGAGCGAATCACGCCGATATCACCATTGAAGACATCTTTGTCGTAGTTGTTGCGGATTTGGATGACTTTGTCACCGGCCCGAAACGACACGCCAAATCGCTCCACAGCCGCGCCGGCAACGGGGTTCAAAGCGGATTGAAGGAGCGAGTTGAGGTTGCGCACTCCAAGCGTGCCACGATTCATCGGAGTCAGGACTTGAATGTCCCGCAACGGATCAAGTCCGAATTTGCCCGGGATGCGCCGCGCGACCAGATCGATCAGCGTTTCCGCCGCAGCACTGGGATCCTCGCGCTCGATGAAGAAGAAGTCGGCATCCGCCGCCACCGGCTCGGGACTGGCAGGGATGCGTCCGGCATTCACATCATGCGCGGCCTCGACGATAAGGCTCGATCCGGCCTGCCGGAAGACAACGTCCAATGACTCGCAAGGAATCGCTCCGCTTTGAATCAAGTCCCTGAGGACAAGACCGGGTCCAACGCTGGGTAATTGATCAGGATCACCGACGAGCAGGAGGTTCGCGCGGCGCGGCAAGGCACGAAGGAACTTCGCCATGAGCGACACGTCGACCATCGACACCTCATCCATCACAAACAAATCACCGGACAGCGGATTCGATTCGTCACGGAGAAATCCACCGCCTGGACGTGGTTCGAGTAAGCGGTGGATCGTCTTTGCCTCGAGCCCGGTAGACTCATTTAAACGCTTTGCTGCCCGGCCCGTGGGCGCACACAAGACGCACCGGACCTTCTTTGCACCGAGGATTTGAAGGATGGAGTTTACCAGCGTGGTCTTCCCGACTCCTGGACCGCCGGTAATGATCGCGCAACCGGACCGCACCACCATGCGGAGCGCGCGTTGTTGACTTTCCGAAAGCGTCTTACCAGTGCGCTGCTGCACCCACTCCATCGCACGATCCAAATCGATCTCCGGGTATCCAGTGCCTGCACGCCCCGCCATCGTCGAAAGGCGCTCGGCGATCAATTGCTCGGCAGCGCGGATTGCCGGAAGAAAAACCATCTCGTCCCGATTTACGGCTTCAGCGACAAGTTCACCCCGCGCAATTTCACCGGTCAGCACATCCGATGCCAGTTGCTCGCTCACCTCCAACAGGGCGGATGCGGCATTCGACAAGGATGCGCGGGGCACGCAACAATGGCCATCACCCGCCGCTTCATCGAGCGCATGGGCCAACCCGGCGCGCACCCGCAAGACGGATTCCTTCTCGACCCCAAGCGTCATAGCGACCGCGTCCGCCGATTTGAATCCAATCCCACGGATTTCCCGCGCGAGGCAGTAGGGATCCATACGGATCCGGCCGATGGCCTCTTCTCCGAACGTTCGATAAATCCGAACTGCTCGCGAGGTGCTAATCCCATGAGCATGGAGAAATACCATGATTTCACGCACTTGGCGCTGCTCCGCCCACGCCTCCTTGATTCGCTGGCGGCGCTCACGTCCGATCCCATCTACCTCCTGCAATCGCGCACTTTGCTTTTCGATGATATCAAAAACATCGCGACCAAATTTGGCGACGAGCTTCTGGGCATACACCGGACCAATCCCCTTGATCATGCCGCTGGCGAGGTATTTTTCGATTCCTTCGATCGAGTCTGGAGGCTGAGTCTGGATACTCGACGCCTTTAGTTGCCGTCCGCGTTCACGATCGAGCACCCACACACCCTCGGCGGTGATCCACTCGCCGGCGGACACCACGGGTAACGTCCCGATCACCGTAACCAGATCGCGATGGCCTTTCACCTGCACCTTAAGAACAGCAAATCCCGTGTCCTCGTTGTGAAACGTGACCCGTTCGATCAATCCACGAATTGCCTCCCCGGCTAACTCGGACGGACGATTGGGAGGGTGATCATTCCGAGGATTCATGTGAAAACGTATTCAAATCAAATCGAAGAAGCCACAAAACTCGAAGCAAATCGAATCACTGGTCGCCAAGCGTGCACGGTTCTAGATTCCGTTGTGGCGTTTCATCATTGCGAAGTCGCAGGAATTGAATTACCCACAAAACACATTATGCGAATTTTAATCACAGGCGGCGCAGGTTTTCTCGGTTCTCACCTTTCGGAGCGGCTCATTGATGCAGGGCATGAGGTCATCTGCCTCGATAACTTCTTTACGGGCCGCCGAAGCAACATCCTCCACCTTCTCAACAATCCGCGGTTCGAGCTCATGCGGCACGATGTGATCGATCCGTTCAAACTTGAGGTCGATCAGATCTACAACCTCGCCTGCCCAGCATCCCCGCCACACTATCAATTCAACCCGATCAAAACAACGAAGACATCCGTCATGGGTGCCATCAACTGTCTAGGCCTCGCCAAACGGGTTAAGGCCCGCGTATTTCAAGCATCCACGTCCGAGGTATATGGCGACCCGGAAGTCCATCCGCAGTCGGAGGAGTATTGGGGCCACGTGAACCCGATTGGCCGGCGCTCCTGCTACGACGAGGGCAAGCGGTGCGCGGAGACGTTGTTTTTCGACTACCACCGTGAAAACGGCGTGGATATCCGCGTGATTCGCATTTTCAACACCTACGGTCCACGCATGTTGCCCGACGACGGACGTGTGGTTTCCAACTTCATTGTGCAAGCGCTCAAAGGCGAAGACTTGACGGTCTACGGCGATGGCAAGCAAACGCGTTCGTTTTGTTTTGTGGATGATCTCATCGAGGGGTTCATCCGCTTTATGAACCAGGAGGAAACGGTCGGTCCGATGAACCTCGGTAATCCGGGTGAGTTTACGATGCTTGAGCTAGCGGAGAAAGTCCTTGCTCAAGTCGGAGGCAAATCCAAAATCGTGCACCGCGATCTACCTGCTGATGATCCAAAACAACGCCGCCCGGATATCAGCCTCGCGAAGCGCGTGTTGAACTGGGAGCCCCAGGTGCCACTGGACGCGGGACTCACCAAAACGATCGCTTACTTCCGCAAATCGTTAGAGGCCTGATCCCGCATGCCGAGGTCCATCGCAGAAGTCCGGCTGGCGACGCAGGCTGGCTCGGAGTCCGCTGAGATTCACGTCCAGATCGAAGAGCTGCGTAAAAAAGACGGCAGCAACGGAAAGCCGTTCTGGGAGATGAAAATGCGGGATGCATCGGATGCACTCACGCTCCGCGTCTGGTTGGATACGCCGAACTTCCGAGTCTGCGAAACGCTCGCCAACGGCGACTGCATCGGCATCCAAGGGGAGTTCTATCAGAATGGCGCTTACGGGATGGACTCAAAACGATGGGAAATCCGGAAACTTCAGGAGGGCGAACGTGACGCCTTATTCGAGGGCCCCGCTTCGGTGCGGGCAGCGATCGAGGCCGACTACGAATTTCTCGTAACCACCGCCAGTGGGCTTTCAGATCCGCGTTTGCGAGCGTTGGCCATCCGGTTTTTCGATGCTCATGGCGTGCGATTCAAACGAGCCGCCGCCGCTCGGGTGCACCACCATGCGCGGCGCGGCGGACTCGTGAGCCACACCGCCCAAATGATGCGCTCGGGTCTCGCAATCGCGGCAGCTTACCCGCAGTTAAACACCGACCTACTCGCGACCGGAATCCTTTTTCACGATGTCGGGAAACTCTGGGAAACGTGCCCGCCGGAGGAAGGATTCAGCATTGGTCATGATGTCCGCGGTGAGCTGATGGGACACATCTCCATCGGCGTCGAGATCGTGAACGCATTATGGCGCGATCTCCCGAAAGACGAATGGCAGGATGTTACTCCCTCGTCGGAGTCCGTCCGGTTACACCTGATCCATCTGATCCTCTCGCATCACGGAGAACTCGAATTCGGCTCTCCCGTCACCCCTAAAACCCCCGAGGCGCTCGCTCTGCATTTCATTGACAACATGGACGCGCGCTTGGAGATGATTTTTGACGGTTATGCGACAGCGCCCGAAATCGCACCCGGGATTCACGACCGGATTCGACCGCTGAATATCAACCCGATCGCGCAACTATCGAAAGTTTCCGCACCCGCTTCGGCTTCCGAATAGCCTGCTGCCGGTAATCTCTGGGGCTGAGCCCGGTCCAGCGTTTGAAGGCCGCGGAGAAACGCTCCGGCTCGGGATAGCCGCACATCGATCCCACACTCTCGATCGTCAGGTCTCCAGTCGCCAACAAGCGTTTGGCCTCACGACACCGCACGGCAGCAATCATTGCGGCGGGCGAAATCGCATACTCGGCCTGCATGGCAATCTCCAAGGCCCGGCGCGACATCCCTGCGACCACCGCGAGATCATCGACTTGGAGGGCCTCTGCAAATCGTGCCTCCACATGAGCGACAGCGCGACGCACCCCGTGTGGTAATCGGAGACTGCTCTCCCGCTCAATCAACCGTGCTGGAAAAAAATGCCCCCTCACCCGACGGGATCGAACACCGATCATCTGCACCATCGCCTCAGCCGCCGCCCGTCCAATGGCGCGATCCGGCAAGTCGTAGCTTGATATCGGAATCCCCGCGAACACTGACTCCATACGCTGATTGCCAACGCCAATGACTGCAATATCCCCCGGCACTTTCCAGCCAAGGTTGTGCGCCGCCAAGATCACCAATCTTGCCAATCGATCGGATGCTGCGAGCACGCCGGCGGGACGTTGCATTTCACTCAACCACGATTGGAGCAGCGGCAATGTCGATGCGTGAGTTTGACGAATGTGCAGATTTTTCCGGTTCGGATGTGAGCGAACTCCTATCACCAGCTGCTCGCTCGCATACTGTCCAGTAACTGCAACAACGCCCATTTCGGTAGATCCGCCACGCAGAATCGCATCACAGGCATCCGACCCGATAGCATTATAATCAGCTCCCATGTTCGGAACCGAGTTCAGCTTTGATCCCTGAGCTAGCTGAACGATGCGGACCCCGTAATCACGCAATTCATCGACCCACGCATCACTCACAAAATCTCCGATCGCTCCGGCCAACTCTCCGGTCTCGGCAAGACGTCGGAGCGGCGTTTCATATCCGCCGGAAAGCACCACAAGATCCCAGTCCTTACCGGCCGCACGAATTCCCTCAAGGATTCCAAAATCAAGACCTGACGAAGTTGCCATCGCTACCGCAACCAGCGGTTTCGCACCTTTTGACCGCTTCGGTGAAACGATCGTTTTTTTTGATCTCCGGACCATACGCAAATCCATAACTTTTATTTACGCAAAGACGCAATGACAACTCGTTAAAAAATCGTCTAGTATTTGGCTGAAATGAAACGCGCATTAATCACCGGAATCACAGGACAGGACGGATCATATCTCGCAGAGCTTCTCCTCGAAAAAGGCTACGAAGTGCATGGAGTCATCCGTCGGGCATCGACATTTAACACATCCCGCATCGATCACCTCTACAACGATCCACACGTGCACGGCACGCGCTTGTTTCTGCACTACGGAGATCTTGCGGATTCGGTGCAAATGGTGAAGCTGCTGTACTCGCTACAGCCCGATGAGATCTACAACCTCGGGGCTCAGAGCCACGTGCGGGTGTCGTTCGATGTGCCGGAATACACCGGAGACGTGGACGGATTAGGATCCGTCCGGATTCTCGAAGCGATCCGTGAAGCCGGGTTGGTCAAAAAGTGCCGCTACTATCAGGCATCATCATCCGAGATGTTCGGAAAAGTTCAGGAAGTCCCACAGACCGAGACCACACCATTCTGGCCGCGCTCCCCATACGGGTGCGCAAAAGTTTACGCCTACTGGTTGACTGTAAATTACCGCGAGTCCTACAACCTGCATGCGTCGAACGGGATTTTATTCAATCACGAGAGCCCCCGGCGCGGTGAGACATTTGTCACGCGCAAGATCACGCGCGCCGCAACCCGGATCAAGCTAGGACTCCAAGATTCGCTCTATCTCGGCAACTTGGACGCTCAACGCGACTGGGGATACGCCAAGGAGTATGTCGAAATGATGTGGATCATGCTCCAGCAGGACAACCCGGACGACTACGTGGTCGCAACGAATGAAATGCACACAGTCAAAGAATTCTGTCAAGAGACGTTCGGGTTACTCGGGCTCGATTGGGAAAAATATGTGAAATACGATGACCGCTACGAGCGTCCAGCGGAAGTTGAGCTACTAATCGGAAACCCAGAGAAAGCGCGGAAGCAGCTCGGGTGGGAGCCAAAGGTGAAGTTCAAAGAACTGGTCAAAATCATGGTTGAATCGGATCTGGAACTCGCACGGCATGAGGTGGCATTCAACGAAGCGACCGCCGCGATCAAACGCTAGATTTAACTTTTTCGAGTCATGTCCTTGGAACCGGAATCAAAGATCTATGTCGCTGGACACCGCGGCATGGTTGGATCCGCAGTCGTCAGAGCGCTCCACGCTCACGGCTGCGAGAACTTGGTGACCCGCACGAAGGCAGCGCTCGACTTGTGCGAGGCGCAGGAGGTCCGTGAGTTTTTTGCCACGGAGCGTCCGGATGTGGTCATCGTCGCGGCAGCACGGGTCGGCGGGATCTACGCGAACTCAACCTATCCGGCCGAGTTCCTACACGAGAACTTGGCATCCGCTCACAATGTGATTCATGAAGCATGGAAAAACGGCGTCAAGCGCCTGCTGTTTTTGGGAAGTTCGTGCATTTATCCGCGGGAAGCACCGCAGCCAATGACCGAGGAATGTTTGCTGACATCGCCGCTAGAGCCAACGAACGAGCCATATGCGATTGCCAAAATCGCAGGTTTGAAACTCTGCCAATACTATCGGAAGCAATACGGCGTCCTATTCCACTCCGCGATGCCAACCAACCTCTACGGGCCGGGCGATAACTATCATCCAGAGAATTCACACGTCATGCCCGCATTGATTCGCCGCTTCCACGAAGCGGTCGAATCAGGAGCCACATCGGTCACACTGTGGGGCAGCGGCACACCGCGACGCGAGTTCTTGCACGTCGATGATCTCGCCGCCGCACTTCTTATCCTGCTGCAGATCGAGAACCCTCCCGACTGGATCAATGCGGGCTACGGGTCCGACGTAACCATTCGCGAACTCGCAGAAACGATCAGCAACGTCACAGGATTCGAAGGATCTCTGGAGTGGGACGCATCCAAGCCTGACGGTACCATGCGGAAGCTGATGGATAACTCGAAGCTATTCGGACTGGGCTGGAAACCTCAATTCGATCTTGAGAGCGGGATTCGTGATGCCTACGCCGACTTCTTGCAAGGGGATGTAAGAGGCTAAGGGACGCGCCAATCCTTGGTCGCATCAAATCGCGGCCGCGGTTTTGGCAAGACGAATGAAGTCCCGCATGAGTCGGCGATCCTTCTGACGCGGATTCGCGCTACACTCTACTCCGCTCGCAACATCCACGGCGAATGGCTTCACAGCGGCGACCGCAGCGCCCACGTTTTCCACATTGAGACCGCCGGCAAGCGTGATTCGCCGAGTAGCGTGTTCGGTCAAAAACTTCTTTGCAATCGCCCAATCAACGCGGCTACCAGTGCCGCCGTAGCCTTGCTCCGAATATGCATCCAGCAGAAGCCACGGTGTGTCGTACAACAAAGCGGAATCCAAACATTCCGGTGACCGAACCCTAACGGCCCGAATCCACGGCAACGCACATTTCGCGCAGGCATCCGGGTTTTCATCGCCATGAAACTGGACAGCATCGAAGACACCGGACCCAGACACCTCATCCAGGAGCGAATCGCTAGCATTCACGACCACCGCTATCCGTGTCACCGGGATTTTTTCAATCCACTCGATCGCATGAGATAATTCGACATAGCGCTTGGACAACCCAAACAGATTGATCCCGATCGCATCCGCTCCCGCATCGACTGCTGATGAGACATCATCAGGATTCGTGATGCCGCACACTTTGACCGCAAGCGTTGGGCAATCAAAAAATCCAGAGCGCGAAGTGGACATAATTACGCTACGTATCTCGCCCGGTTGCAGGGACCAAGTGTTTGCTATTCGATGACCTTCGCATCAGCCCGTTTGATTTTCTCGTGGTGGGTGATGAGGTGGACCCGACCATCACTCGACCGGAAAAACGAACTGAGAAAACAGCTGACAACACTGACAATGATAGCACCAAAAAACGCTGACCAGAATCCATCGACCACGAAGCCGGGAACTACAGACGATACGAGAAGCATCATGAGCGCATTGACGACAAAAATGAACACTCCCATTGTCACGAGAATGAATGGCAGGCTGAGGAGCAAAAGAATCGGCCGTACGAATGCGTTGATGATTCCCAGAAGGAGCGACGCCCCGAGTAACACACCGAGCGAGTCATACCGGATACCCGGCATGATCCATGCTGCGGCCATCACCGAAACAGTAGTGATTCCCCAGCGGATCAAGAATGCAGTCATGTCACCATCGTAAATTGAGACTTAAAATTTAGAAGATTTATTTTGCAATCACACCGCTTACCGACTGATCTAAACGCGATAGCAACAACGACAATCTGGGGGGAATATGCCAAAATCAAAAAAATCTGATACGTCCAAGGCTGAGAAGCTGAAGGTTACAAGCAAATCGAAGACGCCGAAAACGGCAAAAACAAAGGCGACGACCGTTACCACCAAGCCGCCGAAGGTAGAGCTGCCAACAGCGAAGTCGACGAAGAAGGCGCCTCCGGTTTCTAAAGCCAAACCGACCAAGATTGAGGCTGCAAAGAAGCCAGCTCCAGCGTCCAAGCCCGCTGCCAAAAAGACTGCGCCTGTCGTGGTTACGACCGACGAAATCGCGCTTCGGGCATACTTTATTTCCGAGCGCCGCAATGCGATGGGATGGCCTGGTGACTCAAGCAGCGACTGGATCGAAGCAGAGGCCCAAATTCGAAAAGAGAAAGCCGCCTCGTAGCGCTTGGTTCCGCGAATCGACGATCGATCTCAAGGCGCGATCGTTACCTGCCAACTCGCACTTCTAGCGAATGCGGAGTCAAGCAATGGCGTAGTGATAACGGCTGGCGGCCCAAAGAATGAACCCTCCAGCTTGGCTCTGAGCTGATAGCGCAGTTTCCAAACCCCGGCGGGCAACTCGGGAAACTGGAAAATCACCTCCTGATCGCGCACGTCCGCGAGCGCTGAAATCACATCTCCTGCTTCATTTTCTGCGGTCACGAGTTGTCCGGGCTGGATGTCCACCGGTTCGAAGCCGGCGGCTAGACGATCTGTCAGCCTCACATATCGGGTTGTTCCTTCAGACTGGATCGTAATTTCCGCCTCGACACGCGAATTCAGTCGCACGCTGTCCCCTAGCTTCCATAGGCTTTTTTCATATCGCCATCCGTCGAGCAGAGTCTCGAATGCGTCTAGCTTGTAGTAGTTTCGAACGACGCTGAACCCCGCTTCGTCGGGAACGGATGGTGGCGCGTCAGTAAAGTAACTGAGGGTGATCGCGTAGTAAAATGGACGCCTCTCGCCCTTCCGGCGCAGGGTGATCACGTTGCGACCCGATTTCAGCGACGGGGTAAAGCCAGCAGACTCCGACTTCTTCGAGCCAAGTGTGCCCGGTTCGGAAAGAATCACCTTTTCTCCATTCACCGAGAGATCGACGCCCTCTTGCGTTTCCTCGGGCGAAAACTTCACGAGCGGCGTTAGGGCGGCGGCCGCCACAGTCGAAGTGCGCGGGTTGCCCCACAGCAGTCCCTTGCGGGCTTGCATTAATGCAGCCTCTGCACCTGCGATGAGCGGATTGGCGGGATCAATCGCTGTCATTGCCATGAGCGCGAACGAAGTCACTTCGGTCGCGTTCAACAGCGATGGAATCTCCGGCGATGGGGCCCAACTCGCAGAGGTCATCTGTCCTTCTGCACCAATATCCGTCACCGCCATCTTGCCAAGCAATTCAATCAGCGTCGATGCGCGCTGATTTTGGCCGAATTGCTTTGAGGCAATTGCAAAAAATGCGACCGCGTCCGCCGGGAGTTTGTCTTTCAAGTTCCACAATTCATCGAGGGCAGCGGCCTCATCCTTTGCAGGTTTTCGCGGTGAAGACTGAATGCAACCGACTGCATGTAAGAGCCATGCTTTTGCCGATGGCGATAAATTTTCATCGCGGAGCATTGATTGCAGCCATTTTACAGCGGCTTCGAGTTTATCCTCACGAATTCCAACTCCGGATATTTGAGCGAGGCGCAGACTCCAAACGACATAGGCCGTCGTCCACGGGTCTGGTTTGGCACCCACAACCCATGCCCAGCCACCCTCCGCATTCTGCTGATCATACACCGCTTTGAGTCCGGTCACGGAGAGAGCCTCAATCCCATCCTCCGCAGCGTCTGATAAGCGACTCGAAAGTGCGGAAGTTCTACTGGCAATCTGACTCTCTCCCAACCCGGAGGCCGCAATCGCAGATTGCATGAGGACCACCGGTACAAACCGTGCGACGACCTCATCGATATTGATAGGGTCGCTATTCATCATCGAGGGTAATGCGTCCGCGAGCGCTGATTCCAAGCTCTTGGAAACCTCCACCTTGAGATCAGAAGAGCCGGGATCGTGGTCGGCGGGCAATTCCATTGCGACTTCGATACCATCGCCCCGCACGATGCCTGCGGCAGACAAGACCACCTCACTTCCGCGGCTCAGGACTGGAAGCGATTGTTTGAGGGGGTAGCGTTGATCCCCACTCTGGACATCCAGATCGACAGCGGACGTTCCCGGCTTCGTGGCACCAATCGGCCATTCAAAATCCGCTTCGCCGCCGGCATTCACCCGAGAGTCCTGCACAGAATCATCCACCCGCAGGTGAGTCGCGGTGAGTTCCGCCCTCAACCGCTGTGTCGTCGAGGTTTCATTCCTCACGGTTGCACGAATGAATGACTCGTCCCCACGCACCAAAAACCCGGGAGTAAAAAATTGCGTGAGCAAAGGAGGCATGGCATCCACCGAGGCGGTCGCAAATCCGAAACTCTCGCCACGCGATACCGCCCAAGCAGCAACGCGCAATCGAGTCGGCGTTTTGGGTAAGATCAGATCCGCCGAAACTTGCCCCATGGCTCCCGAGCGCAAACCCGGACGCCAAAGTGCAACGGAATCCGCTGTGCCACGCTCACTTGGGAATTGCGAGAGATCGGCGCTGGGATTTGCTTGTCCGTCCGTCAAGCGGGTTTGCTCCAGTTCGCGCGTGCCCTCCGTCCCAAAAATCGTCTTCGATTCACTCAACGAGCTTACCAGCGTGCCTCCTTGCGCGCGCAAGCCGCCATGAAAAACATCGAGAGCGTTCTGCAAGTTTGCTACCCAATCCGGATCGGCCGATTTGGAAACGACTGCCAAAGCGAGTTCGGCGCGCTCTGGCTCTCCACTCGCATTCTGAACGCGCGTTTGCAACGTGGTGTTTGCTCCGGGCGTCAACCGTTTCTGCAAATCCACAAAGTCCAGATCCAAACGATTTGCCCAATTTGCAAACCGCACTTCCGCCGTATCGGAAAAAAACTCCCCGCCACGAATCGTCGATGCCTGCAAAAACACGTTGGGAGCAAAACGGGGATCACTGGGTAGCCGCACCAATCGCGCGTTTCCAGGCACATGAATCAGATCGGCCGAGAAAAGCTTTTGTCCCGCTCCGACAGTGAGCAATACATTTCGCTGAGGCGTATCCGTCACGACTAACACGTCGACGGCACCGTCGGCGCTCACGGAAGCCACGTCAGCTATGATCTGTAGCCCTGTGCCTCGATACGCAATCGCCTGAGTTGCTGAATCACAAACCCAGACCGCCGTTTCCGTCGTCACGGGAGGACCGCCCGAATCCGAGCTTTCCCAAAAGATCCGAAACAATCCATCCTCCCCCGACAGAAACGGGAACACCGCGGATCCGACCGCATCGGTTTCAATCTCGTGGCGACTCACCTCAACGAGCAACTCGCCACGGGATTTCAAAACCCAACCTTTCTCGCCCGGAGGAGGAAACTGCGCCTGCCTGAGTTGGTCGAGTGCTTCGCCTGAGACTTCGCGACCGTCCGGAGCTAGCCAGACTTCAACCGTATCTTCGCGCTTCACCACGACCGATCCCTTGGTGGAGACCGGCGTGTCATTCGCATCGAAAGTTCGAATGAGGACGTCGGTCGAGACACCGGGTTCGACCATACGACGCGCAACGCGCATCTCGGCAAAGTATCCATGACGTGCAACCACAAATTGCCGAGACCCGCGGACTTCGCGACCGGACCCGTCCCGCACTACGACATCCACATCATATAACAGATCCACAGGTGAGTCCGGCGGCGTCTGCACCTCAATAATGACACTGCCATCGGGCGCCGTTCGCATTTCATCCTGACGTATGACCTTTGAGACTCCCCCCGAAACAAAACTTCCGCCAGCATCCGATCGGACCGCGAGTTCGCGCTGATAGGGAGACTCCCGCAGAATGACAGAAACGAGCGCGTCCGGCACGCCACCGCCAGAAGGATACTCAGCCCGCATGACCATACGGAGAGTTTCACCAAGACGCACGGTGCGCCCGGATTGACCCGATAGGCCAAGGTCCACCGAGAATGGAGGCTCGGATGGCTCGTCGAGGCGAACGAGAATCGATTCACCAATCCATTCGTCTTTAGCGTAAAACTCGATCGTGTATTCGCCCAGCGGGAGAGAAGGAGCCAGCTTGAATGAACCCCAGCCAGACCCAAACTCGTTAAGCGTAATCTCGCCTTGGCTCGCGACCACACCATCCGGCGCGACGATCCGCCACTCGACAAGCTCGCCAACCGGCGTGACCAAACGTTCGGCATTCGTTTTCCGTGCGATCAATTTCCATCCTACTTCGGCACCTGAGTGTCCGTGTGACCGATCCGTGAGGACTTGAAATCTCCATCCATCGGGCGATGACAATGCGCGTGAGGCGTAGGAAGTCAAAAATACCGGGGATTCGTTGGCGCGAGCGATTAGAACCAATGAAGCCGCGCTCCCCGAGTGCTCCTTGGGCAACTCGAAGCGTAACAGCCCGGCCGACGTGATAGCAGCATCCATTACCGTCCATTCCCAGCTTCCGTCCTTGCGCTCGGCATGCCACAACCTCGCCTCCACAGCTGGGACGGCTTGTCCGGAGCCCACGTCGCAGACCAGCACAACTGCCTGATCGGAGGACGCGCGGAGCATCCCGGCCACCGAACTCACGATGAATAACGTTCGAGTCCGGAGCCCCCCGCTTACGGCCTGCAAAATGTACGCTCCCGGCTCGTTCACCACCTCGATGGCCATCTCCGTGCGAGCGGGTTGAAATGGTTTAACGGTTTCGACCGATTGCTTCCATTGGCGGATCGGTTTTGATTTTTCGATCGTGACGGCGCGTTGCCATTCATCCGGCTCCGTATTTGCTGTGGGCAGAAAAGCGGAGTTCAAATCCACGCGATAGAGCGAGAAGTCGACGTCGGTGACATTGCGCGACTCTATGATGATCAGCGGTTGGGCGCCAGGGAGGTAGTTTTTCTCCGTCGAAAGCGACATCTCCCCGTGCGTGAGCTCCGCTAGCCGGGCCGATGCATCAGCGCCATAACGGGAATCCGGAAATTCGTTAAGAAGGCGACGGAACAACCCATACGCGCGCTGGAAATTAGGCATCAACTCGAGCGATCCATCCGGCTTCCATTCGCTTGATCCGGCGACGAGCGACCACATTGCGAGTTCGAACAAGGCCGACTCGTAAACTGCGGTGCCCGCTCCCATAGCAATGACCTGCGACCACTCACTGCCAGCCCTTCGAATCGAGAATGAATCCGCCTGATCAGCCAGCCACAATCCAAGAAAGAACCGGGCGCGGGCGATATTTTCATCAGACTTTGCGATCCTCAGCGCGTTCGTTAAGACATCCAGAGGGAGCAACGTGACCCGATTCGATTCACCGGGGGGGCCGGTCGCCTTCCAGACGATTGCAAGGTATCGATCCCGCGCAAGATCTACGTCCTCGGATACCGCCCAGATCGCCAGCGCATTTTGGTATGCCTCCCATGCGCGTGGCCAGTCGCGATCATTTGCCAACCATGAATCGGCCAGCGATTCCCAGGCTTCGGCACCCAACGAGGAATCAGGATGCGCCTGCGCTATCGCTTCGAGTAGACGCCTCGCCTCATCGACGCGCTCCGGTCCAGGTTGAGAACGCCAGAGTGAGTCGGCCATGAAGAATTCGACTTTGGGACGATCGTTCCCGGAAATGCCGCTCTTGGCCAATTTCATCCACGCCTCATGGGCTTGCTGGTAGGCCCGATCGGAATAAAGCTTCGTCGCCGTGGCACGCAGCGCCGCAACCGCCTCGTCGGATGCCCGAAGAGGTGCACCGCCGAGACACGTGATCGCCCACACGACCGGCAAAAGGCACATTAGCAAGCGTGAGCGGAATCTCATGACTAAACCATCATAACGGAGCACCCCAAAAACTCTGCGGCAAAAATCGCAGGTTTCAAAAAAACTTTCGGCTCGAATCAGCCATTACCGCCTTCCGGGGGTTCGGATCTCAGTGCGTGTATTTCTCGGCTCGCAGAACCTCGACATCGGTCGAGTAAACGATCAACGACCAGTCTGCAAAGTATCTTGCGGCGATTTCTTCCATCAACGCGTCCGCAACATCGATTGAAACCAGGGTATCGATCTGGACATTACTCCCCTCCCATTCCGAGGCACGAATCCCGCGCGACCCTTCCCCCTCGACTGAGGCGAGAGTCCATCCCGTCGCACCACTTTCCCGTAACAGGGCAAGGAGATCATCCCGCAGCACGCGTTCCGCGATAATACTGACTTTCCGAAGATGAACTTTTACAACCATGAATGAAAGATCGTTGCGAGAGTTTGAAAAATGGGGATCCCGAACGCCAGATTAAACGGGAAAGTGATACCCAGTGCGAGCGTCAAATAGAATGCCGGATTCGCTCGCGGCAGGGCGACGCGCACCGCTGCGGGCGCAGCGATATACGAGGCACTTCCCGCCATAGCACCGAGCACCGACGCTCCCCCAGGAGACAGTCCAGCCAAGGTGCCTAAAAACACGCCTGCCGCGCCGTGGATCACGGGGATAAGGCAGCCGAGGACTAGCAACCGGACGCCCGCCTGCCTTGCATCCCGCAGTCTGCGTCCAGCGATCAAGCCGAGCTCAATCATGAAAATGCATAGAGCCCCCATAAACGCGGCGGAAAAGAATGGCTGCACATCGACCAGTTTTGACGGGCCACAGATCCAGCCGATCACTAAACCGCCGCCGAGGAGGACAATGCTTTTTCCAGTCACGACTTCATGCAGCGCTTTTTTCCAACTGCCGGATTTACTTCCGCCGCGGCTCGCAAACAACAAAGCGACAATGATGCCTGGGACCTCCAACATGGCAACCAGCGCTGGCAGGAACCCCTCGACCGAGCCACCCATACGGTTTGCGGCCTCGACGGATGCAAGGAATGTGACCACTGACACACTCCCGTAGTGGGCGGCCACTGCAGCAGCGTCCTCGATTCCGAGACGTCCGAATCGACGCATCAGAAAATAGGCCGTCACGGGCGTCAAGAGCCCGAGCGCCAAAGTCGCTCCTACGGGCAACAGGATCGTATCGAGCGGGGTGACTGCCAGCGAGGCACCGCCCTTGAGACCAATCGCGAGAAGAAGGTAGATCGCTAATGCCTGGTATACAGGTTCCGGGATCGCGAGGTCGCTTTTGATCCAGCGGGCGAGTATGCCGAGCACAAAACACAGCACGACGGGCGAAATGAGATTATCGAGCAACAAACTCATAGTCTATGGCGATCCCGAGTGTCGCGGTGGATCCGGTGCGCAGTGTGAGTCATCATTTCGGGATGATTAGGGTCTGGCCGACTTTCAGATTCACGCTGCCTGCGAGTTGGTTATGGTTGGCGTCAGCGATGTCCTTCCAGCGCTGGGCACTGTTATAGAACTTGCGGGAGATCGATGCCAGGGTGTCGCCTTTCTGCACCGTGTAGGTCCGTGTTTCCCGGCCGACAATCTGCTCCGCCGCGCGAGTGGTCTCATTGGTCGAGAACCCTTGTGCATCGGTCGATGGCTTGGGGGACGTTACGGAGTTGGGTTTGGTGTCGGGTTTGCGTTTCGCGGCTGCCACTTCATCGCGCAGTGTGCCCACCAGTTCCTCAAGACGCAGGTTTTCGTTTCTTAATCGAGCCGCCTCGCGTTTAGTCACAATCCCGGAGTCCACACTCCGAGTGGCTAGAACCATCTCCGTTCGTTTCACGTATTCCGCCACTTCTGCTTTGCGTGCCTCATCCTCACCCATCCGCAGGTACCTGCGATAATGATGAAGGGCCGAAATCGAGTCAGACAATTTGTCGTCGTAGATCAATGCCAAATGATAGTGGACATCCGCTGTCTTCGAGGTGCCATCCAGCATGGCCTCGTAAATCCGCACGGCCTGCGGGAAATCTCCTGCCTGCACCGCGTCCCGCGCCATATCCTCGGTCCGCGCTAAGGAAGGCAACTGCAATTGATCACATCCAGTGAGCATCATGAAACAAAGCACGACGCCGACAACCACTGCCGGAGCCATCGACCAACCCCGCTCGGGTTCCACGCTAAACACCTCAACGGGCTCCAATTTGGTCGTTCTCATGGTAAATATCGCGTGAACTAAGTTTCGGCTTCACAACCCGTGCTACCATACTGAGGGACAGAGCTGGCCGCAGAAATTTCCTAGCCGTCGAAATGGCTCATGTCTCGGAAAATGTGGTAGCGCGAAGCGATCTCATCGAGGGTCACAGACTTCAGGCGCTCGAGGCTGAACTTTTCCACATTAAAGCTAGCCAGCGTACTTCCGTAAACGACCGCACGCCGCAGGTGCTCGAACGTGATCGTATCCGCGTGCGCTGCAAGATAGCCCGTGAGTCCGCCCGCAAAGGAATCTCCAGCGCCGGTTGGGTCGTGGATGTCTTCGAGAGGATATGCTGGGCAGCTGAAAAACCCTTCGGATGAAAACAGCAAGCAACCATGTTCACCCTTTTTGATCGCTACGTGCCTAGGTCCCATTTCGCGGATCTTCCGGCCAGCGCGAATCAGGCTAGTCTCACCCGTAAATTGCCGCGCCTCACCGTCGTTGAGAATCAACATATCCACCCGCCCAAGGAGCGACACTAGCTCATCGCGGGCGATATTGATCCATAGGTCCATCGTGTCTGCGACGATAAACTTCGGATTGTGAATTTGGTCCAGCACGTGGTGCTGCAACCCGGGAGCAATGTTTGCGAGAAGCACAAAGGGGGTGTCCCGATAGGACTCCGGCAGATTAGGGCTGAAGTGCTCAAACACATTGAGCTCCACCGAGCGTGTCTCGCGGGTGTTTAGATCCCAGAGGTATTCGCCAGACCAGCGGAACGTTTTGCCGGGCGTGACTTGCAAGCCTTCCGTATCCACTCCATGCGTGCGGAACAACTCGATGTGCGACTCAGGAAAGTCATCACCGACGACGCCGACTAGATTGACCCCGCCAAAGAAGCTCGCTGCGATAGCGGCATACGAAGCAGACCCGCCGAGCAGGTCCGCGTGTTCCTCCAGTGGAGTTTTGATTGTATCGAGTGCAATGGATCCTACGACTAGAACAGACATGCGCTGAAAAATGCCCAGATCCGCAGACCGTGACCAGCCGAAAAAGCACTCACCCGTCTGATTCGGCAAAATTCACAGAATTGTAACCAATGAATCAGCGCGCCTAAAACACCGGAAGCCATGGTGGATCGCCCGGCGGCCTATCATCGGATTCCACCTAACGCAGAAATCCAACAACGACGACAAAAACCAACCAGCATGCCAGCATCGGGACGATTGCGCGTTTCAAAATCCATCCCTCTTTATTCACCAGCCCGAGCACTGCACAGACGGCAACGATGTTGTGGATACAGATCATGTTCCCCATGGCCGCACCGCCGGATTGTAGCGCCAGCAGGAGCGATACGGGTAGACCGGTTTCAGTGGCGATCGCGAATTGGATGCCGCCGAAGGTGAGATTTGAGATCGTGGCAGATCCGGCGAAAAAGCTACCCAGGGCACCCAGCAGCGGTGCGAAGTACACCCAACTGGTTCCGGAAGCATCCGCCAACGCACGCCCCAAGATCATGGTGGAGGCACGTTCTCCACCGGTCATGAGCAGCTGCACGAACACCAACGCCCCGAACAATGCAACAACCGGTTGCACGATTTTACCCATAGTCTCGCGCAGCGCACTGCCAGCGGCCCGCGTCATTTGGAATAGAACCAGAGCCAGCCCAGCGGTAAGCACAAAGGGAATAACCGATGGCACGTAAAGAACCGCATGCGACCACTCCAACCCCTCCCCTAGGATATCACGCAACTGCAGCACGAGGGCTGGACTGACGGAAAACTCACCCAGTCCGAAAAGTGAAACCGTCACGTTTGGATCGGGTGACGTGAGCCACTGGCGGAGCCCGATCTCCGGGATCCGAGTGACGAGGAGAATTACGATCGTTGCCAACAGTGGAGTGAGCGCGACCAGCACAGACCGCGAGATAAACGGAGCGTCTGATTGCGGGATTTCCTGCCGCTTGACGCCAATTTGAAACCGCGCCAGCAAGATAGTGACAACGAGCCCAATCGATCCGCCAACGACCGACGGAAACTCGTCGTTGAACGTCGCGACGGCGAGCATCGGGAGCGTGCTAGCGAGGATCGATAAATAGATGAAGCCGATATTCTCGCGGATCTGCTGCCACCCGACGACAAACCGCAGCGCGATCACCGGAACGACTAGACCCGCCGCCGTTTGGAGAATGGCTGTTTTAAATCCCAGCGAGATCAAATCGCCATTGGAAAGCGGCAGCGTGCCGAATCCAAACCACGTCGGTGTGCCGACAGCTCCGAACGAAACCGAGACCGAGTTCATCGCGAGACACAAAATCACAACGCGGAGCGCAGGAAATCCGAGGCCCACCAAAACCGGCGCCGCCAACGCAGAGGGGGTGCCAAACCCACTGGCCCCTTCAATGAGAAATTGAAAGGACCAGCCGACAATCATGAGTTGCGCAACCGGATTCGGCGACACATCGCGCAACCAATCCTGCAAACGTTTCATCGCACCAGAATGCTCCATCGCGACAAAAAACAAAATCGCACCGAACACAATCGATATCGGTGTGAGTGCGTTCAGCAAGCCCGTGATGACAGACGCATTCAGCAGATTGAATGGCGACTGGAAATAAAACATCCGGGCTGCATAGGCGACCACCGCCGCCAGTGCGAATGCCCATTTGGACGGCATCGGCTGCGGTTTGGTCATCAACCAAACGAGCAGCAATATCGGAAATGCAGCGACGCCAAGATCCAGCATGAGGCTTACGCTTTTGCTTTGGTGCTCGCAGTCGAGAGGATTCGCAGGAGAGCTTTTTCAAGTTCCACCACAGTGAAGAACAGAACACCTCCGCCGAGGATCCATCCCCAGAGGCTGAGCGGGAGAGGCGTACTGCCAAAAATCGTATTCATGAATGGCGCATACGTGAATAGGATCTGGAGCACGATCACGCCGCTGATCGCAATCGGGATCCACTTATTTCCGGTCAGGGCCCGCAGCGAGAGGCTGGAGTCCATGAGGAAGCGGCTATTGATCAGGTAGAAGACCTGTCCAGTGATCATGGCATTGACGGCGGCGGTACGGCTGAGTTCGATGGTGGCGTCGTGCGTGATGAGCCAGAAGAACGTCCCGAACGTGAAGATGAGGAGCAGGACCGAAATGAATGCGATGCGCCAAATGCCGAATCGATTCAAGAGCGGGCTCGCCACGCTGCGCGGCGGACATTGCATCACTCCGCGCTCGTGCGGCTCGAACGAGATCGCCAATGCGAGCGTGATCGATGTCACCATGTTGATCCAAAGAATCTGCGGCGGCGTGACCGGAAGCGTGAGTCCAAGGAAAATGGCGGATAGAATCGTGAGCGCCTGGCCGCCATTCGTCGGCAGCATGAAAAGAATCGCTTTTTCGATGTTGTTGAATACGGTTCGGCCCTCGCGGACGGCAGCGGTGATCGACGCAAAGTTATCATCGGCAAGAACCATCTCAGCAGCTTCCTTCGAGACTTCCGTGCCTTTGATTCCCATGGCGACGCCTACGTCGGCTTGTTTGAGGGCCGGGGCGTCGTTCACGCCGTCACCGGTCATTGCGACGACTTGCTTCGACTGCTGCATCGCGCGAACCAAGCGGAGTTTATGCTCCGGACTGGTGCGGGCAAAGACGTCGATCTTGCAGCACTTAGCGGCAAGCTGGTCGTCGTCCATTTCCTCGATTTCCGCTCCGGTGACGTAGGATTTTCCGTCGCCGATTCCGAGCATCTTGGCGATGCTTGCGGCGGTGACGGCGTGGTCGCCAGTGATCATTGTGACGCGGATGCCGCCCTCATGGCACTGCGCGACCGCAGAGATTGCTTCCTCGCGTGGCGGGTCGAGGATGCCGACGAGCCCGAGGAGGATGAGTTCGCGAGAGAGGTCTTTCGGGGTGAAGGCGCTGGGGTGGACCTTGGCGTGCGGGAGCCATGCCAGTGCGAGCACGCGCTGGCCCATGGCGGCAATCCGGTTGTTTTCCTTTTCCCAGTAGTCACGGTTGATCGGGACCTGAATCTCATCAGCGGTTTCCTGCCGGTTGCAGAAGTTCAAAATCACGTCGGGCGCGCCCTTGACGAATAGGACACTTGTTGCGTCGGTCTCGTGGAGCGTCGCCATGAATTTGTGCTCCGACTCGAATGGAATCATCTGCGTTCGCGGGGTGGTGCGGATTTCTTCTTCGCGTGAAACTCCGGCTTTCGCGGCAAACGGCAGGAGCGCTCCCTCGGTGGGGTCGCCGGCCAATTTCCATGTGCCGTCCTCGCTAAAAATCTCCGACTCGTTGCAGAGCACGGATGCAATGGCCATTTTCGCGATCACAGGGTCTGGCTTGGAAGCAGCACCAGACTGCAAAATCTCACCGTCTGGAGAATAGCCCTGGCCGGTGATCTCGTAGCTCGAATCGGCGGTGACTGCGCGCGACACGACCATTTCGTTTCGGGTGAGCGTGCCGGTTTTGTCTGAGCAAATGCGTGAAACCGAGCCCAGAGTTTCCACGGCAGGGAGGCGGCGGATGATGGCATGCCGCCGGGCCATGCGCTGCACGCCGAGGGCAAGCGTGATCGTCACCACGGCTGGAAGTCCCTCGGGAATTGCCGACACCGCGACCCCGACGACCGCTTTGAACATATCGGTGAAACTTTTATCGAGGAAAAGGCGACCGTAGACAAACGTGATGGCGCAAACGATGAGGATGACAACCGTGAGTGCCTTGCCAAACTGCTCGATTTGGCGCAGCAGCGGCGTCTCCATGACATTCACTGCGGCGAGCATTTGGTTGATTTTTCCGAGTTCGGTTTCGGCACCTGTCGCGACGACAATTCCCTTTGCTCGCCCGGAAACGACCAAGGTGCCGGAATAGGCCATGCATTTGCGGTCGCCGATCGACGATGCAGCATCGACGGGGGTCGTGATTTTATCCACAGGGAGCGACTCCCCTGTGAGCGGGGCTTCCTCGACACGCAGGTTGTTCACCTCAAGCAAGCGAACATCAGCGGGCACTTTGTCGCCGGACTGAAGCAGGATCACATCGCCCGGCACCAGCTCTTCGGCGGGTGTCATGCGGGAATTCCCGTTGCGCAGCGTCATGGCCTCGGGCGAGAGCATGTTACGGATCGAGTCGATTGCCTTTTCGGCGCGCCCCTCTTGAATGAATCCAAGCAATCCGTTGATGATGACTACGCCGAGAATGACCCCTGCATCGACGAACTCACCGAGAAGCACTTTGCCTACACCGGCGGCGATCAGGACGTAGATCAACATGTTGTTCAGCTGCATCAGGAAGCGAATAAATGGCCCATGTTTTCCGGAAACCGGGAGACGGTTCGGGCCATAGCGCCGGGTGCGTTCCTCGACCTCTTTGGAATCGAGGCCGGATACCGCATTGCCCGCCAGCAGTTGTAGTGTGTCGTCTGTCTCTCGAGCATGCCACTGCTCAGCGGAAGGATCGTGCGATGTGCTCATGCGATTGGTATTTGTTTTTGGTTAGATGGTTCCCCGCGCCACGTCGCGTTCTTTCAAACTCCAAGGCTAGAGGCTTGTGCTCTCAAGCGGAGGATGATCCTTGGACACGAGGTGAATGTTTTCCACGGTGACGCGCGCTATTTCTTCCAACGCTTCCCGCGTCAGGAAAGCCTGGTGCGCTGTAATGAGGACATTCGGAAAGGTGAGCAGACGTGCAAGTTCATCGTCCTGCAGCACCTCGCCGGAGAGATCCTCAAAAAAGACACCCTCTTCCTCTTCGTAAACATCCAGCGCAACTCCGCCGACGTGTCCGGTTTTGAGTGCTTCGATGAGGGCCTTGCTGTGGATGAGGCGTCCCCGGCTGACGTTCACGATGACGACTCCGCGCTTCATCAGCGCGAGTGTTTGGCGATTCAAGAGGTAGTGCGTTTCAGGCGTGAGCGGCGCGTGAAGCGAGATGACATCACTCTCGTGGGCGAGCGTCTCGCGATCGACGTATTCGATCCCATGAGCAGCGGCCCATGCGTGATCGGGATACAGATCGGCGGCGAGAACCCGCATTTTAAATCCACGGAGGATTTCTGCGACGAGTCGCCCGGTTTTTCCAGTGCCGACGATGCCGGCAGTTTTTCCGAACAGGTCGAACCCGACCAAACCACCGAGCGAAAAGTTAAACTCGCGGACCCTGCTGTATGCGCGATGGATTTTGCGATTCAGCGCAAGAAGGAGTGCGACGGTGTGCTCTGCGACGGCATGGGGCGAATAACTCGGCACCCGGGTAACCGTGATGCCAAGGGCCTTTGCGGTCGTTAGGTCGACGTTATTGAATCCTGCGCAGCGGAGTGCAAGGTGCTGAATCCCGCACGACGCCAAGGTTTCCAAGGCGGCCCGGTCCGCAACGTCATTCACGAAGACACACGCCGCATTGGCTCCCTTCGCAGCAATGGCGGTTTCTTCGGTGAGCCTGAATTCATGGAACTTCCAGCGGAGGGATTCGGCTCCCGCTGCGATCGACAAATACTCGCGATCGTAGGGCTTAGTGTCGAAAACGGCGACGGTCGGTTTTTCTTCGCTCATGAAACATTGTCTGACAGCAATGATGGTGATTCTCAAGCCTTAACCCCGATTTGCGATACGATGATGCGACAGTTTCGGGTGTCAGACCGAGGTCTCAATCTTTTTTGTCAACACCTCCTCGGACGCCCCCTATCTTATGGGGCAAACCGTCACCGCCGCAGATAAAATCGACGATGCGGAAAACTTGCTCCCGCTGCTTTAGCCCATCATTTTCGCTTGGAAGGCCCTCGCCGATCCGCCAAATTGCTTGAGATACCGCCCGCGCGATGCCGTCGCCAGCACGCGTCACGAAACGGGCATTCCTAGCTGATACACCCCGTCAACTTGAAGAAAAACGCCATGAATGAATTACCCCCATCACAAGAAGTCCCGACGGCTCCGAGCATTGGAGGCGTCGCAATCATGATCGTGTGGCTGCTGGCTCATTACCTCTTATTCCTTCTTTTTTTATCGGCGGCGCGGTGACTGAAGGTTTGCTCGGAGCTCTGCGTGAATTCATGTTTCCCGGGGCTGGCGTAAACTACCATTCCGTGCCACCGCCGCTTGCGTGGACCGGATTTCTGCTGGCGGGGATAATCCTCTCGGGTGCTGCCGGCATTCCCTTGGGCTTGGTCGTTTTCTCGCGCCGCAAGCGCAAGATGTTACTCAAGACCTTTTGGATCGCGCTGATCGTTGGCGCCGTGCTTGAGATTTGTGCTTTAATGATTCTGGTATTGAACGCATTCACCCTCCCCCGATGAGTTGCCCGAGGCCGACGGCGACGCTCAGGGAAAAATTACTGCTGGGCGTTCGAGATCGAGCTGATGATGCTCGCGATAGCCGCACCATTTTCCTGCGCACCCGTTTCCGTCGATAGGAACTGCGCGAGAAGGAGTTCGTTGGTATCGGGGAACGTGATCATGATCGAGTTGATATAGACCGTCACATTGCCCTCGTTCTGCGATTGGATTTTCGCCGTGGCATTGAGGATGTAAAAACCGAGGTTTTCAGCTCCGCCCTCTTCCAGTGCATCGTATTCGATGTCGTCGCCATAAGGCTCGGCGAGCGCATCCTTGATCTCTGCGATTGCCTCGGAACCTCGATCCTTCGTGGCAGCGAGCGGCCTCACCGTAAGCAATGTATCGAGGGACTCCGAGGCGGCTGCCTGCAAGATGTCACCTTCCTGATTCGCCAACCAGCCGTCCGGGATGGTGATCTCGATGAGCGGTTGGTTTTTGGGAAAGGCAAACGTCTGTTCGGAAGCCGCTGCAGTAAAGGTGAAGGCGATGGTGGCCAGGCACAGGATGAGGCAGGTTTTCACGGATGGTATTGATAGATGGGAGGCGCGCAAAATTGCAATCACGGTTTGTAGCGCAGGTAGCGGTCGTCGTCGAGGAGCAGATCGGCACCGTTAAGCGCCGGGTGCGTCCGGAGTTTTTCCAACGCTTGACCCAAAAGCGTCCGCCCGGGCTCCATACGGTGCCATGTCGATGCTCCCGACGGGTGCGGCAATGGAAGCAAATCTACCCTGCGCCCGCCCGCTTCGATTGGGATCAACTTCCCGACCACCTCGACCAATTTGTCGAACGGATGGAATTGCGCGATGGCAAGTTTTCCCACCGCGAGGATGAGGTCGGGTTCAAGGAGCTGGATCTCTGCGTTCAGCCATCGGGCGCAGTTTTTGATTTCTTCCGCATCCGGGACGCGGTCACCGCCTTTCGGGTTTTTGCCAGGAAAACATCGGCAAACCGCTGCGAAATATATCCGATCCCGTGCCTCGGCTTCGGTCCATCCGGTGGCTCGCTCGATCCATCGAAAAAGAGTTTTCCCTGCGGTCCATGCAAACGGACGCCCCATCAAAGGTTCCTTGACGCCGGGTGCCTGCCCCACCAAGAGAATACGGCTATGCACGGCATTCCCAACGACGACCGGTGGAATCATAGCCGGGCACGCGCGGCAGGCACGCAGCGCCTGCAGATGGCGGGTGAGTGAATCCTGGTTCGAGGTGCGGGTGGCTTTGATGCAGGGAATCATGCCTGTGGTGTCGCCCGGGTTGCAAGTCTGCGCGTGAGTTGCTCTCGACGAATCGCCCGCATTGGATATCGTGCTCGTTAGTGATGCAAGTGACCAAGGTAAAGTATGCTCTGTGGGCCGCAGATTGGCGGCGTTGTCTTTATTTTTACCGCGATCTCTTCGGTGGCAAGATCAGCATGGAGTCGGAGGTGTGGAGTGAAGTAACGATCGCCGGTGCCACCATCGGGATTCATGGCGGCGGAGAAGGGAAGCGGACGTGGACCGGATTAACTTTTCAGGTCGATGACCTGCGCGCAGGAATTCAGCGATTGACGGCGTGTGGTGGAGCGCTGACTCGTGAACCGGAGGACACACTAGAGGATCCTTTGCATTTGGCGATGTGTGTCGATACCGATGGAAACGAGTTCATGATGACGCAAAGGCGACATTAATCGCCCAGCGCTGTTTCACGCAGGCGGTTTTTTGGGTTAGGCTCTTTTTGTATTCATGCGGTCCATTTTTCTAGTCGGATTCCTTGTTTTCGTGACGGCCTCACAGGTCGTTGCGATGACTTGGAATGTCGCAAAGATGGAGGGTCGAAGGTATGTGCCGATCTCTGACGTGGCGCGGTTCTACGGGTTAAAGGTCACCAGCGGTTCGGCAAAATCATTTAAAATCGCAGGTTCGGGCCGCCTCATCGAAGGCGGTGCCGGAAGGCGCGAGGTGTTGATCAATGGGGTAAAATATATCCTGGCGTTCCCGCTCAAAAGCCACAAAGGAACGTGCTACCTATCCGCGATGGATGTGACAAAAATCATCGAGCCTGTATTGCGTCCGGGTAGAATCGTATCATCCACTCCACTGCGGACCGTTGTCCTCGATCCTGGTCATGGCGGCCACGATAGCGGAGCTGTGGGTCCGCTCGGCCGGGAGAAAGCCTATGCGCTCGACGTGGCACTGCGGGCGAGAGCACTGCTCATCAAGGCCGGGTACAACGTGAAGCTCACGCGGACGACCGACATCTTCATTCCCTTGCACGAAAGATCCGCATTTGCCAACCGCTATCCCGATGCCGTCATGGTTAGCATCCATTTTAACAAAAGCAAAACGGTGGGCGGCACGGGAATCGAGACGTTTGCGTTGGCCCCTCGGGGCGTGCCATCCATGGACGAGGCGAGTTTGAGCTACAGCGACTTCAAAGAAAACCCGGGAAACAAGCGGGACAGCGAGAACATCGCACTTGCTGCGGCAATCCATTCCGCCATGGTGCGCCAGCTTCCTGTCCCGGATCGCGGCATCAAACGGGCGCGCTTTCATGTGATTCGCGCCACACGGATCCCAAGCGTCCTATTGGAAGGTGGATTCATGAATCACCCCAAAGACTCACGGCTAATCGCAAATCCCGAATACCGCCAACGCATGGCAATGTCGATTTTTCAAGGCATCGAAGCATATAAACGAGCATTAAATCCGTCCGCTCCCGCCCCAAGTCTCGTCGTCAGCGGCGCTCAACCGACGTCGATTCCGGACTTAGACCCGCCGTCAGATAACACGCCGACGCCCGAACCAACTCCAGCTCCTGCCCCGGAAATCAAACCGTTGCCGGACAATTGGCATCTCGGCTATCCACCAGGGCGAACGATCAAACCCATGACCGAGGAGCCCGAGACGCATCAGGATGGACACAACGAAGACGACGCAACGCGTGAAACCACTCCGAAAGAAAAATCAGAAGAAGCAAATCCCGCCCCAGCGGAAGCAGGTAACCCCCTGCCCTCCAATTGGCACCTCGGATACCCGCCAGGACGGCAACGCAGTCCGGACTGATCGCTGTCGCTGCGACATCACGCGGAGCGCAGCTCCGAGGCCTCGGTTTTAACAAGAAATTTGAGGCTCATTCCGATGATAAACACGGCCATCACGAGTTGGAGCCCTGCTGGATTCGCAGCAGGGAATCTAGGTCAGGTGACACCACCATAATCGATAGCGCACGTGCCGGCATCGCGATCATGATTGCCGCCGGGATCGCCGCAAACAGATACGAGATCCCAGGACTTTTAAGGAATACGGTAAACATCGTCAGGGCCAACGCAGCGAGGAACTGATTCGTCGCGCCACACAACGGCCACAATGCCAGCCACGCCGGCACTGAATTGCCCGACAGGTCGGTGAACTTCTGAAATGACAAATAGCCTGCAACCAACCCGATGAACAGGGTTGAAAGGTAGCGGGACACGGCGCCACTCCAGACAAAAAGCTCTTCGATGAGAAATCTCGCCAAGCGTGTGCACGTATCGAGCGTCGTCAGCAAGAACGTGCTCACCGCAAGCGTCGCAAACTCCATACCCAGCTTGGTGGGAATTCCAAGACTGGAGAAAAAGATGGCTGCGCCCCCGGCAAAGGTATAGATCGGGCTCGATTTCATCCCCCCACTGACCGCGATGCACCCGATCGCTAGCGTGGCCAGAATCCCCTCCACCAGCATTCCGCCATAACTCACTTTGCGCACATCGGTCTCTCGACGGAGCTGCTTCGACGTGGTTCCACTCGCGACCATGCTACGGAATCCTGAGCATGCCCCACAGGCCACCGTGATGAAGAGAAACGGCACCAACATCCCGAGGTTTTCGCTCTGGAACGGCATGAAAGCAGGGATATCAAACGGCTTGGGCCCCAAACCGTTCCAACCAATCCCAGCGCGAGCAGCACAAACACCAACAGCAGCTTACCAGTGCGCTCTCCGACGATTTTGCGAAAGGCCTCCACGATCGATTTTCCACCATAACGCAGGCTCACAAAGGTCGAACCAAAATCGTGGACTCCTCCAAGAAAAATCGATCCCAGTGACCTGCCCCCGGAAGCGGGACACTTCAAAACTAGAGATCTGCGTTTTGTTTCGTTGTTTGGTTTCTTTGCCGCGTAGGTGCGCAAGCACCCGGTTGTTCCCCCCGAACGCCTGCCGCGGCGAGC
>Ga0247844_1000456_pt1 | contig 87737 bp, 74 predicted proteins | sample LaCtaG_FD_192421 | JGI IMG/M metagenome (GOLD analysis project Ga0247844, IMG submission 192421) | Freshwater microbial communities from meromictic Lake La Cruz, Castile-La Mancha, Spain - LaCruzMarch201714.5m_1 | ecosystem: Environmental > Aquatic > Freshwater > Lake | place: Spain: Castile-La... | reverse complement strand
TCCAGGCTGCTCATTTGAAGCTGGAAACGATCTTGCGCTTGGATATATGCCAATTTTGTCGCTGTTTTATAGCTTTAAAATTAAGCATTCTAACCCAGACTTGAAACACTTTTTTCTACTATTTTTGCGAAGATATGGTGGGTGAGTTTTTTCACAGTCTGCCGTTATAGCCAATCATAAAAACACACAAAATGGAAAAAAGATACCAGCAATTAGTAAATCAAATGGTTTTAGACAAAAAGCTACCACAATTGGTATACAGAATGAGACCAGTGAACAGATTTCTTTTTGACAACTTAATCAACAGTCAAATATGGTTTTCTAATCCGCAAGACTTTAATGACCCTTTTGATTGTGACATTAATATGAGAATCCAGAATTCGACTCAAAATCAGATACAAATCTATTTTGACAATCACCTCAAAAAACTATTTCAAATAAGTGAACTTGAAAATATAAATACACAAAACATAACACGAGTACAATTTGAATTATTGATTAATAAAGCGGCAAAAAGAGTTACTCAAAGAAAAGGACTTGCTTGTTTTATGTCTAGTTGTGATAATTTACTTATTTGGGCCCACTACGCGGACTCTCATAAAGGCGTTTGCTTAAAGTTTGACATACTAGAAGATACAAACCTTTTTTCGCCTGCAAAGAAAGTTGAATATAGTAGAGTTTACCCCGAATATGACTATTTGACTAATAAAAATGATTTTGTTAACCAGATGTTTTTTACTAAATCTGAAGAATGGGCTTATGAAGCAGAAGTAAGAGTTCTTAAAGACAAGAAAGGGAACTATGATTTTAACCCCAACTCCTTGAAAGAAGTTATTTTTGGATGCCAAATATCAGAAGATGATAAAAAAACATTAATAAAGGTTATTAGGACATATTATCCAGGCTGTCAATTAAAACAGGCAAAGAAGAATGATAACAATTTCAGTTTAGGTTTTATAAAAATAATATAAATGACTGGCTATAACAGGCGTTTGGCAAAGAAGCGGGTTCAGTGCTTAATTGAAGCTTTATGCTTCGTATCAAGTTCAGTGCTGGCAGACAGTTTTGAGCTTCGAAATCCGCTTCTTCGCCAAGCGCCAAACCGTTATGCAAAATAACTGCACCCCAGCCTTTAAATCAACTATCTACAATTAGCAAATCCTCTCAACCTGTTTACCCAATATCCACCACCATGCAGCGGCCTGCGAGGATGTCGTCTTCCACCGTTTTGTATTTCACGTCCTTTTTGAGTTCACCGTTCATGTATTTCACGGTGACACGGTCGTTCCTGTTGGCAATTTTTTCTGCTTTCAATGGTTCACGGCGCATCTGCTGCTGCGCTACTACATCAATATCAGCTTCCGATACAGTGGCATAGCCCACGTCGTCTTTGCGCTCCTGTAGTTTGGGCTGAGGTTGAGGTCTTTGCGGAGCTCTTCTGGCCGGTATTCGAACTTCTTCTGCCTGGTCTTGCTGTATGCCAACTTTCATCAAGAATGAAAGGATGTCTTCGTTCACTTTATGCATGAACTTGCGGAACAGGTTGTAGGACTCGAATTTGTAAATCAACAAAGGATCTTTTTGCTCCAAAGCTGCATTTTGCACACTTTGCTTCAGGTCGTCCATGTCTCGTAAATGTTCTTTCCATTCGGTGTCAATGAAACTCAGGGTACATTGTTTTTCTATTTCCCTGATCAAGGCCTGGCCTTCGGTTTCCAATACTTTGGCCAAAGAAACTGGCACCTGGGTGTAGCGTGTCCCATCAGTTACTGGAACCATGATTTCTTCCACATTGCCTGCATGTTCAGCAGCTATTTGCCTGAAAACAGGCATGGTTTGCTCAATCAGCTTTTTGTTTTTGGCTGAATAGTTTTTCAACACCTCCGTATGCACATGTGTGAACACATCCTGTGGTTTTTGTTTCAAAAACTCAGCTTTTTCCAAACTGGACACAAACCCAAACAGATGGAAACATTGCAGCTGAAAATCTTCAAAGTTGTTGCCTGTTTTGTGTGTATCTACCAGATTTTCAGCTGTTTCAGTGAGAATGGTCAATATATCGAGCTGAATTCTTTCACCAAAAAGTGCATTCTTTCTTCGTTTGTAGATTACCTCTCTCTGGCTGTTCATCACGTCATCGTATTCGAGCAAACGCTTTCTGATACCAAAGTTGTTTTCTTCCACTTTTTTCTGTGCCCGCTCTATGGAGTTGGTGATCATGCTATGTTGAATCACTTCACCTTCTTCAATGCCCATTCTGTCCATCAATCGGATGATCCTGTCAGAACCAAACAAACGCATTAGATTATCCTCCAAACTCACAAAAAACACAGATGAACCCGGATCTCCCTGACGACCAGAACGGCCTCGCAACTGTCTGTCGACCCTTCGGCTTTCGTGCCTTTCGGTACCGATGATGGCCAAACCTCCGGCAGCTTTCGATTCTGGTGTCAACTTAATATCCGTTCCCCGACCAGCCATGTTGGTGGCAATGGTTACCGTGCCAGAATTTCCGGCCTCGGCTACAATTTCTGCTTCCCGCTGGTGGTATTTGGCGTTCAACACATTGTGCTGAATGTTGCGCAGTTTGAGCATACGGCTTATCAACTCCGACATTTCTACCGAAGTTGTACCCACCAACACAGGACGGCCTTTTTTGGTCAAATCCTGAATTTCGTCCACCACAGCGTTGAATTTTTCCCGCACTGTTTTGTACACCTTGTCCTGCTCATCTTTCCTTACCACTTTTTGGTGGGTAGGTACACCGACCACATCCAATTTATAAATTTGCCAGAACTCCCCTGCTTCTGTTTCAGCAGTACCCGTCATACCCGCCAGTTTGTGGTACATCCGGAAATAGTTTTGCAGGGTAATGGTGGCGTAGGTTTGTGTGGCGTCTTCCACCTTCACATTTTCTTTTGCCTCAATAGCTTGATGTAAACCGTCGGAATAACGTCGGCCTTCCATCACCCGACCTGTTTGTTCATCTACAATTTTCACTTTGCCTTCCACCAAAATATACTCCACTTCTTTTTCAAAAAGGGTGTAGGCTTTTAGCAACTGCTGCACAGTGTGAATGCGTTGCGATTTCTCTGAATAATCGTTGATAATTTGGTCTTTGGCTGCAATAATATCGGCCTCGCTCAGGCTTTTGTTGTTTTCCAGCGCAGCTACTTCAGTTCCAATATCCGGCAAAATAAAGAAAGTGACATCCTCGCCTTCTTTGGTGATAAAGTCAATGCCTTTTTCGGTGAGGTCTATCGAGTTGTTTTTTTCATCGATGGTGAAAAACAGCTCTTTGTCGGCCTCAGGCATCATTTTCTGATTGTCCTGCAGATAAAAGTTTTCAGTTTTTTGAAGTAAAGCCTTGTTGCCTGTTTCACTTAAAATTTTGATCAAAGGCTTGTTTTTAGGTAAGCCTCTGTGCGCCCTGAAAAGCGGCAATCCGGCATCTTTTTCCCTGTTTTCGGCCAATGCTTTTTTGGCTTCATTCAGGTATTTGTTCACCAGGGCTTTTTGCTCTTCCACCAACCTGGAAATTCTGGGTTTCAGCATTTCAAAGTCTTGGCGGTCGCCTCGTGCCATGGGGCCAGAAATAATCAAGGGCGTTCGGGCATCATCTACCAACACCGAATCGACCTCATCCACCATGGCATAATGCAGTTTTCGTTGCACCATTTCGTCCGGATCACGCACCATGTTGTCACGCAGGTAGTCAAAGCCAAATTCATTGTTGGTACCATAAATGATATCCGACTTGTAAGCATCTTTTCTGCCTACAGAATGAGGATCGTGTCTGTCGATACAATCCACTTTCAGGCCGTGAAACTCAAAAAGAGGTGCATTCCATTCGGAGTCACGTTTGGCCAGGTAGTCGTTCACGGTTACAATGTGAACACTTCTTCTGGCAAGTCCGTTCAGAAATGCGGGCAGGGTTGCTACCAGTGTTTTACCTTCACCTGTGGCCATTTCTGCAATTTTTCCAGTATGCAACACCACGCCACCCATGAGCTGTACATCGTAATGCACCATGTTCCAGGTGATATCGTGGCCCCGAACTGACCATGTGTTCTTCCAGGTCGCTTTTCCGTTTTCAATAACGATGTGCGGACGGGTTTTGGCCATTTCGATATCCCATTCACTGGCAGTTACTTCAAGTTTGTGGTTGAAAGCAAGTCTTCGGGCAGTTTCTTTTACAATGGCGAAAGTGATGGGAAGCACTTCGAGCAACACCACTTCCAGCTTTTTATCTCTTTCTGCTTCTAATTTATCAATCTGTTGAAACAGGTTTTCTTTTGTCAATACATCAGTTCCGGGTGTGTTGGCCTTTGCCTGAAGTTCTTGAAGTTGTGAGTCAATATCTTTCAGGTAGTCAGCTATTTGGCTTTCTACTTGTTGGGAAGCTCCCCGCAATTGATCGTCGGAAATGGATTGCAATTTTTCCCATTCTCCATTTATTTTTCCCACGTAAGGGAATAGTTCTTTCTGATCCCGATCTGCTTTGGTTCCGAAAATTTTAGCAATGCCTTTGGCAACAAAATCTAACATGAGTGGCTTATATGAGCCTGCAAAGTTATCTTAAATTCTGAAACCTGAAGGGTGGGTATTGGCTGGAAGGTTGTATCGGATGTTGAATATTTTAAAACAGTGTTTGGTTTGCATCTCAGGTCAAATTGAAGTCTACAACATATTGAATCCTTTTACAGTAAAATCCGGATTCATGAACAATAATCTATTTCCAGGGTTTTTTGCCTGTTTAACGACGTCGATCAATTATTGAATGCTCAACATTGCATGGTCACCCCGATTCAATCATCCCTTGCCGGACGGTCATCGGTTTCCCATGGAAAAATATGATTTGGTGCCCGAGCAATTGATCAGAGAAGGTACTGTGGCTGAAAGTCAATTTTTCGAACCTGTAATGCTTAGAGACCCTGTTTATCAGGTACATACTGAGGTTTATATCGAGCAACTTATCAATCAAACCTTGCCGCCAAAAGAAGTGCGAAGAACAGGATTTCCATTGTCGAAGGAATTGGTGGAACGAGAGTTTCATATCATGGACGGTTCTTGCCAGGCTGGTTTGTTCGCTTTGGAATATGGTGTGGCTTGCAACATGGCTGGTGGCACACATCATGCGTTTGCCGACAGGGGAGAAGGCTTTTGTTTGTTCAACGATGCAGCAGTGTGCATTCAGTTTTTGATGGATAAAGGTTTGATTTCTAAAGCTATGGTGGTCGACTTAGATGTGCATCAGGGAAATGGCACAGCACACATGTTTGGCGATCATGCCTCTGTTTTCACTTTCAGCATGCATGGGAAAAACAATTTTCCGGCCAGAAAAGAGGTTTCGAGCCTCGATATTCCGCTTGAAGATGGCACCGATGACGCTGCCTATTTAAAAATTCTGGGAGAAGTATTGCCTAAGGTTTTTGATGAAGTTGAACCTGATTTTGTATTTTTCAATTCCGGTGTCGATGTGTTGGAAAGTGATAAAATTGGAAAATTGTCCTTGTCGCTTCAAGGTTGTAAAGACCGTGACCGCATGGTGTTTGAGCGCTGCAAAAAGTACAAAATTCCAGTTGTGGCCGCCATGGGCGGAAGCTATAGTTGGAAACTTGCCGACATCATAGAAGCACATGCCAACACCTTCAGAACCATTCAGGATATTTATTTTTAATGCATCCGGGCTTACAACTGGATCACAAGGCGCAATTGTTTTCTAATTTTGCCCGCATGGAACTCACCACCGAATCTGCTTCATTATTTGATAAGCTGGAACAAATGCCCTTGTCAGAATTGCTCATAGGCATAAACAAGGAAGATCAAAAAGTGGCTCAAGCTGTAGAGCGAGCTTTGCCACAGATTGAAAAACTGGCTGAGGCAATTTACCAAAGCCTCAAAAATGGGGGTAGGTTATTTTATATAGGTTCAGGTACGAGTGGTCGATTGGGGATTGTGGATGCCTCAGAATGTCCACCAACCTATGGTGTGCCGTTCGATAAAGTGATTGGGATTATTGCAGGCGGTGATGCGGCCATTAGAAAAGCACAGGAGTTTGCTGAGGATGATACAGCTCAGGCTATCAAGGACTTGGATGCCTGGAGTTTAATTGAAAATGACATTGTTATTGGAATTTCTGCAAGTGGGAAAACGCCTTATGTGTTGGGCGGTTTACAGGCCTGCAAGGAGCGAGGTATTGTAACGGGCTGTGTAGTTTGCAACATACATTCTACTATTGCCGCTTCCTCAGATTTTCCTGTTGAAGTAGTGGTGGGGCCTGAATTTATTACCGGCAGCACCCGCATGAAAGCTGGAACAGCACAAAAATTAGTGCTCAACATGCTGACCACGAGCGTGATGATCCGGTTAGGTTATGTGAAAGGCAACAAAATGGTGAATATGCAATTAACCAACAATAAGCTGATAGACAGAGGAATGCGCATGTTGATGCAAGAAATTGGTGTAAGTGAATCAGATGCAATGGCTTTGCTGAAAAAGCATGGTAATGTTCAACAGGTATTGACCGCATTAGGTAAATAAGACATGCACGAGCTGGAACCTTTTTATCGCTGGCAAAATGTGTACGATGCGTTCGAAGACACCCGATCGCCATTTTTTGAAGCCGTTTTTTCGCCTGAGGATGATTTGAACACAGTCTACAACTATGTGCTGCATCCTGATTGGGATTATTTCGGCTCAGAAACTTTGTACCTGAAATTGCTTTACGTGGATTATGACATGCGATTTTGTGTCATTGAAATGATAGGTGAATGGAACGACACTTTGCACAACGATGTGATGCATTTGAAGCGAAATATTATCGATCCGTTGATCCAAGAGGGCATACACAAGTTTATTTTGATTGGGGAAAACGTCCTCAACTTTCATGGTTTGGAAGACGACTATTACCAGGAGTGGTTCGAAGATGTAGAAGACGGCTGGATTGTAGCCATGAATTTTCGTGAATTTGTTCATCAGGAATGGGAGAAATACCGGCTTGATTATTACTTAAGCTATGGTGGGAATCTGGATATGGAAAATTGGAGAACTTTTAGTGCTGCGCAACTGTTTCAGCTTACCGATGGTCTTATGCAAAGAAGACTTGAACCACCCGCATGAAAAGCTTAATTTACTCCAGACGTAATCCTTATTATATGTTGCTTGGGCTCGCTCTGCTGGGCAGCATGATTATTTTTGTATTTATCACCATTACGTGGATTACCCGAAAAGGCCACATCAATCCGCCAATCAGAATTCCGGCCATTTTCAACATCAACATGGGCATTTTGCTCATCAGCAGTCTCACGCTTTGGCTGGCCAACAGAGAATTTAACATGGAGCGATATGTGAGCTATACTCAATTGCTAGGTTTTACCATCATATTGGCAGGGGTTTTTACAGGCGGTCAATTGTACGGTTGGCACGAATTACAGAAAAATGATTTCCTGCTTCAAAACAATATGAATGCAGCTTTTATATACATCCTGAGTGGATTGCATTTGGCGCACATTCTTCTGGGTGGTGGTGCATTAGTCTATTTGTTTTCCCATGCACTCAAAAACGCCAGTTATGTGGATGGATTCATTGAAAGTCAGAATCCGGTGCGGCTAACCCAAATCAGGCTCACGAATGTGTTTTGGCATTTCATTGGCGGTATTTGGCTTGTTATTTACCTGTTTATTCTATATTACTAAAACATGCCAAAACCACACCTTCGGGTTTCAACCTTGTCTTTTTCATATCCCGAAAGTGAGCAGGCTGCCATTCAAAACATTTCTTTCCAATTGCAGAAAGGGAGTTTTTCATCTCTCATCAGTCGTTCTGGTGAAGGAAAGTCAACATTGTTCAAGCTCATTGCAGGGTTGTTGCAGCCTGATGCTGGCGAAATTTTTCTCGGGAAGGAACGCATAAAAGGTCCTGATGAAGTGCTTATAGCGGGCCATGAAAAAGTGGCTTTGGTAGACCAGCATTTGGTGCTGCCACAAAAAGTGTCGGTGTACGACTTGCTGCATTATGCCATGCGTGCATTTCCAAGAGATCATAGGGAGGCAAGAACAAATTTGCTGTTGAACCTCGCAGGTTTGGAGGGTAGGAGCAAAGCCAAACCCGAACAACTGAGTGGAGGACAGCGGCAAAAACTCACCTTGTTGTTTGCGCTGGCATCTGAACCTGATCTGTTGTTGCTCGACGAACCATTTAGTCATTTAGACGCTGCCTCAGCCAGAGAGGTAGAGCAATTTGCTTTCCCCATTATCAAAAAATGGAAGACAACCACACTGATGGTGAGCCATTTGCCAGAACATGCCTTGGCATTTTCAGATGAGTTGATTGTGCTTCAAAAAGGCAAGCTGCTCGAACAAGGTTCACCAGAGCAGTTGTATTTCAGCGCAACAAATTTGGAAACAGCCATGCTACTTGGTTTTGCCCAGGAATGGACTGGCAAGCAACTGATGAAGCTTTTTCCTGACCTGAAAATCGAACCTAGACGCAGGTTTTACCTCCGACCCATTCAGTGGAAAACATCTTCAATTCCACAAAACGATTATGTGGAAACCAAGGTAATATCTCAGATTTTTTGCGGCGATTATTGGCGAACTGAAGTCAGGCTTGGCAGCGCCATACTTCAATTGCAGCTTAGCCATAAAGCAGAAAACAACATCTGGGTTGGTGTTCCAGATGTTGTTTTGCAAAGTGTTATGCAGGAGTAAGCATGAGCCTTTTCTGGTTTATTCTTTCATGAATTTTGACAAACTTATTTGATTTTCGTTGCTCCAGTTTGAAATGTCAATTTTATTGGCGTCAGCTTCTGGTATTTTCTGGCTAAATACCTTGTCTTCTTGTTATTTCCCTCACCGAGAGTGTGCCTTTGCCCGAAAGTTTCAAGTGCAATACATGGCTGGCAGGGTTCGGATACACCTTCGCTTCCTGATTTGCTAATACACCTCCGATTTGAATATAAGCTTTAAAGTGTTGAAATACTGTAGCTTTAGCTGAAAAAATGAAGCATTCATTACTCTGGTTTTAAACAATTGGAGGACCTTTAATCAACAGATCAAAAGTATAGCCTGCCTAAAATTCCATCTGCGAATACTCGATGCTTGTCTAACTTAAATAATGAATTCGTCTACTGCAGCTTAGAAAGTAAGAGCCATAGACGAAATTTTATGTAGGATTGCATAGCGATTCGATGTCCTATAAAGATGAATTAAGCCGTTTTTCGCATGTTTTGGCAAGGGTGATGTGCTAAATGTTGACCTAAGCGTGTAATACTTAGATCAACTCTTTGGGGCTGAGTTTGCCAACAAAAAAGTCCATTTTAAAAAACTAATGCTTACTTCAAAAATCACATCATGGCGTGTAGTTTAGCTGATTTGGGTTTCTACCTTTGCTTCATGATAGCTCGCATAGTCAACATGCACTTCAAGCCGGAATGCCTGGAGGAATTTCTCGATCTCTTTCAAAAATACTCAAATCAGATTAGTCATTTCCCAGGCTGTAGAATGCTCAATCTCATCCAACATCAGGAGCACCCAGGCTCGGTTTCAACCTACAGCATTTGGGAAAGCGAAGACGATCTGAACAATTACCGGAATTCTACCCTTTTCAAAACAGTTTGGCCCGCTACTAAGGTTTTGTTTCAAAAATCGGCCAGTGCCACATCTCACCAGGTACTTTTCGCTGAACCACTTTTTCAATAATATGAACCCACAAACTCAGGACATAGCATTAATTGCGAGTTACTTCGAAGGTATAGACCAAAAGAAACTTAAGCAATTCGAGGGATTGAAGCCCATTTATGAAGAATGGAATGCCAAAATCAATGTGATCTCACGAAAAGACCTCGATAATTTTTATGTCAACCATGTGCTGCATGCATTGGCCATAGCCCAACTTATCCAATTTAAGCCTGGTAGCGAAATTCTTGATTTGGGAACGGGTGGGGGTTTTCCCGGCATTCCGCTGGCTATCATGTTTCCCGATTCACATTTCCATTTGGTCGACTCCATTGGCAAAAAGTTGAAAGTAGTAGAAGCAGTGGTGGAAGCTTTGAAATTGAAAAATATAACCACCGAACACAATAGGGTAGAAAAAGTGCAGCAGCAATTCGACTTTGTAGTTTCCCGGGCAGTAGCGCAAGTGGGAGAACTGATTAGTTGGACAAATAATAAATTTCTTCCCCATCATTTTCATAATCTCGAAAATGGACTCATTTTGCTGAAAGGTGGAGACCTGGACGAAGAACTAAAACAAGCCAAACCCAAAAAAACAAGGACCTGGGCTATTTCAGATTTCTATAAAGAACCTTTCTTTGCAGAAAAAAAGATCGTTTACATTCAAATGGTCAAATAATTGAATCGCATGAAATCAATACTGTATTTTACTTTTCTGGTGTCAACCATTTTGCTGCTGGGTGCTGGCTGTGAATCAAATGAACAAGTTGAACAACAAGCCAGTGGTATTCAACATAAATTAGATTCAGCCTGGTTGGCAATGACAGCTTCTGACGATCGTAAAATTGCCAATTTGGAGCTGTTGGTAAAAGAATGCAAAATGGTGCCTGGCATCGATTCAAGTCGCTATACATCCTTCGAATCAGGCATTTTAAACCTAAAAACAAGTAGGTACACACAGGAGTCTATGAACACCTCCTCCAATATCGACGACTATGATTTTGCTACGGATACACTTTTGAGAAATGTGAAGGCGTTTGTAGGCGCCAATCCAGAGCTGGAAAAATACCAGGTCATCAATCAGTTGTTAGAGGAAATTGGACAAGCCGACGATTCTTTGATTATTTACAGACAAGGCTACGACAAAACCCTTGATCTTTACAATGCCTTTGTGACCAAACACGAAAAGAAAATTACCGTACTTCCAGCCCCCTACAATACTTGGAAGCCAAGAAACTATTTTAGAATTGCGCATTAATTGGCAAAATTTCCAAATATAATTTGCCAAATTAGACAAATTGGCGTTGAATTATTTTTCTATAAGTGCGCAAAACCTATATTTGTAGCACCGAAATGACAGACACTATGCACCAAAAATTTGACGCAATAGATCGTAAAATTCTTGAGATTTTGCAGTCCAACGCAAAAATCACAAACGCACAATTGAGCAAAGAAGTGGGCTTGTCGCCTGCTCCAACTTTAGAACGTGTAAAGAAATTGGAGCAATCGGGCGTGATCAAAAACTACCATGCTGTTCTTAACCTCAAAGAGATTGGCTTGGGTGTTACCACGTTTGTACATGTGGCGCTGATAGGTCACCGCAAAGAACATGTCGATAATTTCGTTACAAAAATCCTGGATGTGCCTGAGGTTATTGAGTGCCATCATGTCACTGGTCAGGGCGATTTTATGCTTAAAATCGTAGCAGCCGATATCAATAGTTACCAAAAGCTGTTGGTGGAAGTAATCAACGATATTCCAGAAATAGACAACACACAATCCACCGTTATTCTTTCTACTTTCAAGGATAGCAAAGTGATGCCTATTCCTGCCTAAAACCTGAAGCCATAAGCTCGGCAATCAAATTTCTAAATGCGTTGCCATCGAACAAGTAGGAATCAGGGTTTGCCTGTGTAGGAGTTTGCAACAACTTTTGAATAAAAGCCATATCCAAGCTCTCTGGCTTTTTGGCTTCTACAACCTGACCCACTTGAGGTAAATCGAATTGAACTGCCTGTTTTGTTAGAATCCATTTATTCAGACCAAGGTATTCAAAAAATTTAGTGGGCTTTTTTCCTGCGAAAGCTGCGTTTTCATGGTAAAAAATTAGCCCGGCATGTGCATCATGAATGGCCTGCAACACCACTTGATGCGGCACAAGACTATCGATGCCAATGGTTTGAACAAATGGCTTGTTTTCTAAGTATCGCCACAGTTTTTCCCTCTCAGCCTGTTGAGGCGAAAATCCTGCAATGATGAGCCGGGTAGGAAAAATGGCATGACATTGTTCCGCAAAATCGATTGCATCAAATACACCATGCATGGTTGAGACAGTGCCGGAAAATAGCAGTTCCAGACGATGAGGATCAGGTTGTGATAATGACTCTTCTTTCATTGTGTTGTGAGCCCATGCACTCATTTTGTTTTCAAGCACCAATATTTTTGGTCCTCTCAGTTGCAATTGTGCTACATATACTTCCTCAGCCAGCAAAACTGCCGCTGCTTTCAGATGAGCGACTTGTAAACTCCTGTAAAAAAGAAACCTGGCCAGCCAGCCTTTGATTGCGCTATTGGCATACAAATGCTTATAGTTCAATGCATAATTTTCCTGAATGTCGTAAACCAGCTTGAAGTGAAATTGGGATTTTAGCATGGCAGCCAATAAGAAAATGTCTGGACTACAGGCTACCACCAATTGCGGTTTTAAATTCCAGATAAGTGAAAAAGCCGATTGAAGAACATGCAAACGTCCCCCACCTGAAAAGGAATGAAACCTAATGGCTGGTTGTGAAACAGGATTTGATACCCATTGCCCGGCCACATGAAGCTCCAGTGGTAGATCAATCAATGCCAAAGCCAGTTTTTCGAACATGCGACTATCGTCTATGGGCTTCAATGCAGAAAGAAACAAAACCTTGGGATGATTACTATACATGGTTTTACCGACGGGGCAAATTACATGCATTTGGCTGTAATCCTAGCGAAGTATTGCGAGTAGGGCATGCGCAATGCCGAATGCTGCTTTGCTCGAAGAATGAAATGTGAGTAACTAATGGTTACTTTTTTGTAAGAAAGTGACTCTTACAAATCACTACTTAATCAGGTAAATCAGGCATGCGCAAAGCAACAGGTTTCGCAGCCTTTTTTCGTACACGGATGTTGAGCATTTCTACGGTAAATGAAAAGGCCATGCTGAAATAGATGTAGTTTTTCAGGTGCATCTCATGGGCTTGAGCGCTATTCCAGCCTTCCATAAGTAAAACTACGCCAATCATGACCAAAAAACTGATTGCCAACATTTTAATGGTTGGGTGTTGGTGAATAAACCTGGCAATGGTAGCGCTGAATACAAACATAAATACCATAGCCAATACCACGGCTGCCACCATGATTTCCAAATGTTTTGCGGTTCCACCAGCGGTAATGATGCTGTCGAAACTAAATACTGCATCGATGAGTATGATTTGAGCAAATGCTGCTGGCAAGGTAAGTGGAGCAGACTTTGTACCTTTTGCTGCGTCTTCTTCTTCTTCTCCTTCCAGTTTTTCATGAATCTCTTTCACCGATTTGTAAAGGAGAAACAAGCCTCCAAGTAGCATGATGATGCTGGCCAGGTCGAGCGGATTGCCAAAAATTTGAATGATGGAGTTGCCCTTTTGCGAAAGCAGCCAACTCAAACTGAACAAAAGTCCAATGCGCACCAGCATGCCGCCCAACATCCAAAATAAACGGGCTTGTCTGTGTTGCATCTTAGGTAACCGATCAATGATGATGCTCACAAAAATGACATTGTCGATGCCTAAAATGACTTCAAGAACAAGGAGAACAGCAAAACTGATAAGACTTTCTCCGGTGAACAGAAATTCCACTGAATGATGTAATTTAGAATTGAATTAAGATTGTAAAGGTTCTGTGGGTTTTTCCCAGGCTACTTTTACGCCGTGGTAATAGTTCTGCTGCTGGTAGTCCTTGCGCAATGGATGACCATCCCAGTCAGCTGGAAGTAAAATTCTTCTCAAGTCTGGGTGACCTGAAAATTGAATGCCAAATAAATCAAAAGCTTCACGCTCATGCCAATCGGCCGTTTTCCAAATATGCGAAACTGTGGAAACAGTAGGGGAATTTCGGTTGAGTACCACTTGTAGCATGAAGCTGTGATTGAACGGGTAGGAGTAGAGGTTGTAAAACAGGTCGAACGTGTTTATTTCCGACCCGTTGTCTACAACTGAAATGGCTGAAAGGCTATCGAAATAGCAGCTTGTATCATTGGCTAAAAACCGCATTACATCCCCCAAATGGGTTGCTTCAAGTTTTAAATATGGAATTGGATTGTTCGGTTTAGGCTGTGAAAAATGAGATTCACTGAATGTTGAACCTAGTAATTGAGCAATTTCTTGAAACGTATTCATGTAAAGTTTAGGCTTTTAGCATTTGACTGGCTATTAGTTTTTCAATCAACAGCGGCTTCAATTGGTTTTGCTTTATGCCCTGAATTTTCTCCTGAAGTTTTAAAATGCCACCAATCAATGCTTCTGGCCTCGGGGGGCAACCTGCTACATACACATCTACTGGAATAATTTTGTCCACACCTTTCACCACGTGGTAGCCATGCTGCCAGTATGGCCCTCCGCAATTGCTGCAGCTCCCCATCGAAATTACATATTTAGGATCAGGCATTTGCTCGTACAATCTGTGTACCCTGTCTGCCATTTTAAAAGTAACAGTTCCTGCTACAATCATCACATCGCTTACTCTGGGCGAAGGTCGGGGCAACACGCCAAATCGATCCAGATCGTAGGCAGAGGCATAAGTGCTCATCATTTCTATGGCACAACAAGCCAGACCAAAACCCATTGGCCATAGAGAAGACAGCCTTGCCCAATTGAGCAGGTCTTCCATATTGGTCATTACCAGCCCCCCAATACCTGTTTTTTCACCTGGAAATTGCATGCCCAAATATACGGGTTAATCAAATGCCACAGCAGTTTGTTTGCTCGAACCCAATTGGTCGATGCCTAATTCTACCACATCACCTGGTTTCAGGTATTGAGGTGGATTAAATCCCAAACCAACGCCAGCTGGAGTGCCTGTTGAAATAATGTCACCCGGCAATAGTGTCATAAACCGGGAAACATAGCTCACAATAAAAGGGATATTAAAAATCAGGTTTTTAGTATTTCCATCTTGCTTCATCACACCATTTACCTTTAGCCAAAGGCGTAGGTTGTTCACATCTTGAATTTCGTTGGGGGTAGCTAAAAATGGCCCAAGCGGTGCAAATGTATCGCAGCTTTTGCCTTTCACCCATTGCCCGCCTCGTTCCAATTGAAATGCTCTTTCGCTGTAGTCGTTGTGCAACATGTAGCCTGCAATGTGATCAACAGCCATTTCCTGCGAAACATAGCTGGCCGTTTTTCCTATAACTACTGCCAATTCCACTTCCCAGTCGGTTTTTTCGCTGTTTTTCGGAATCCTGAGATCATCATTTGGCCCTACAATTGCCGTTGTGCTTTTGAAAAATAAAATAGGTTCTGCCGGCACTTGCATGTTGCTTTCTTTGGCATGATCGCTGTAGTTCAAACCAATGCAAATGAATTTGCTGGGTCTGGCGATAGGTGGTCCCAAACGTTCACTCTCGCTTACTGGCTGAAAAGCTGAAGCACCCAATTCAAGTTGCCTTTGCAGTTGTTCAAGTCCGCCTTTTTCAAAAAAATGTTCATCATAATCGTGAACCAGGTTACTCACATCTAGTCTTTTACCGTCTTTGGTAAGCAGTCCTGGTTTTTCTTTTCCAAAAGATCCAAATCGTATTAGTTTCATGTTGTGTTGTTACATTTTCAAATTAAGAAAACCCCCGTCTATGGCATAATCTACACCAGTAATGAACGAAGCTTCGTTGCTCATCAAGTAAACCACAAGGGCGCCTATTTCATCAGGGTTTGCCATTCTGCCAATAGGTTGGGTTTGAGCCAGTTTTTCAAACATTTCCTGCTCTTTTCCAGGGTAGTTTTTGGTTAAAAAATTGTCGACAAATGGCGTGTGAACCCTGCCTGGTGAAATGGAGTTACACCGGATGTTGTGACCCACGTAGTCTCGGGCAACAGAAAGCGTCATACCTACAACTGCTGATTTTGTCATGCTGTAGGCAAACCGATCGGGAATGCCCATGGAGGCTGCAATCGAAGCCATATTGATGATACTTCCCCCGTGTTGTTTCATTAAAGAGATGGCCATTTGCATGCAAAAAAACGATCCAGCTACATTTACTTGAAACAGGCGATTGAAATCGACTGGAGATGTAGTTTCTATTGTGCCAATGTGTGAAATTCCTGCGCAGTTGAACAGACCGTCAAGCTGAGTAATTTGCTCGAATGCTGTTTTAACCGCCAATTCCTGACTCACATCAAGTAAAATAGCTGTGGCTTGCCCCTCTGCTGACGAAATTCGGTCAGCTGTTTCCGTGGCTGCCTTTATATCCACATCCATCACATAGATAAAAGCTCCTTGTTTGGCCAGCAGTTCAGCGCTCGATTTGCCTATGCCTGACCCTGCGCCCGTTACAGCGATATGTTTGCCAGCAAGTGAAAACATGTTTAAAAATTAAGTGTGTTTAAGTATTTGAAGCTTTTCTCAATACTGATCAGTGGATTTGCTGGTGTTTTGTCCTGCTCCACAAAATAATGCTGAAAACCAGCTGTCTGGGCCTCTTTTAAGAAAGTTTTAAAATCGATGCTGCCATTGCCTACTTCTGTAAAACTCTTTTCTGGCGTTTTATCCATGTCTTTAATGTGCGCCATTTTGAACCTGCCGGGATATTTTTTCATCAACTCAACTGGATTTTGCCCCGCTTTTACTACCCAATATACATCCATTTCAAATTTAACCAGAGCAGGGTCTGTGTGGTTCATCAGCACATCGAGCGGAAGTTCTCCATTAATAGGCAGAAGTTCAAAGTCATGGTTATGGTATGCAAATTCTACACCTTCGCTTTTACAAGCTGACCCAGCCTTATTAAGTTGCTCTGCTATCAGTTTATACTGCTCAATTGTTTCTCGATCTTCTTTAGCTAAATAAGGACAAACTAAGAATTTAATGCCTAAATCAGCAGCAGTAGCAGCCAGTTTGTCAATGTTTTGTGTTGTTGATGCAAAATGGATAGCATGTTCGGTTACCTTGTCCCATTTCAAAGGAATATGCATGCTAATCCATTTTAGATCATGGTCTATGAAGAAGTTTTTCAGGTTTCCTGGTGTATATCCCCAAAAATGTCCTTTGCTGCCTGCAAAAGTTTCTAGCCTGCGAAAGCCCAAATTACTTATGGATTTAATAGTTCCTTCAAAATCCTGATCCAATAGATTTCTAACCGTGTAAATTTGAAGTCCAATTTCACTTAGTGTACTTCCAAAAGTGAGCGAAGGAAGAATCAAAGATCCAAGTGCTGATGCACCAATTGTCTTCATTGCATTTCGGCGATTCATCATATTTTAATGTGTTTTTTATTCTTTCAAAAATTAAATTTTCCGTCTATTTTTTTAATTCCAAATCAAAAGACTGACAAAAATTGTAAGTTGCTTGAGGTTTATTTGAGTTTCATGCAAAAATAATCCATTTTATTTTTTACAAGTTTAGGCAAATGTTTGGTCGTTTGCCTTTGTTTTCGTTTTTTTGTACTGAAAACTCCTTGTTTAACTTAACACTCACTTAATTATTATGATTTCGATCAACATCCAAAGGGTAATGAATGCCAGAGGTATTACTACCTACTACAAATTTCTTGTTAAGAACGGTTTCACTCCTTCTACCGCAACCAAATTGGTGAACAATACCATTGAATATTTCAAATTCGATCATATCGAAAAATTGTGCAACCTACTAAACTGTACACCTAACGACTTGATTGAGTGGACTCCGAACGACAAGTCGGAAGACAAAGCCAATCACCCTCTTCAGGCTATTAGAAAAAGAGGCGGTAATGTAAATCTCACTGAGATTTTAAAAACCCTGCCAATGGATAAACTGAAAGAAGTTGAGAAACTTATTCAGGATAGCATCTAGGCCTCTCTTTCGATCAAATTAAGTCCCGCAGCAATGTGGGACTTTTTTTTTATTCAACACGTAATTTTTCAAGTGCCCAGTCTAATTCACTCACAATTGAATTTACCAAACCTAGTTTTAAAGCCGACGGAAGTATGCTCCATGTGTAGGTTTCTACTTCTATGTGTCTTTCGTTTGTTCGGTGTGCCAATGCATTCAACATGGCCTCCGCTTGCACTTGTGTTGATGTAAAATGTTCGAATGAAGAAGTGAAAAGCGGAACATGAAAATGAGTACGAAGTTCTTCTACATTGAAAATATTAACCTGTTCAAAAAATGCCGGAATATCAGAAAATAGCTCTCTACTTTCATTTTTCATGCGAGCACAAACCTGATGTAAATACACAGGCTCATTCAATTCTTGTAGTTTTTCGATTTGATTATCAATGTTTTGTACATCAATGATTGAACATAAGGCAGCGCTGATTTGAAACTTTAGAACTTGAATACCTGCCTGTTCAAATTTTTGTAAGGCATCTACTGGATTTTCAAACATCACCGCGAAGTGGCAAGTGTCTAGACAAATACCGATGTATCGCTGCAGGAGTTTTTTGGCTTCAGATTCTGACATTCCCAATGTTTTCAGCACCTCGTGAGCCCACAAGTGGTTTTCAAAGAAATCGATTGTTGAACGGATGTCTTCAAGCAAGCCATCAGGTTCGGGCTCCAAAGCCAAATGAATATACTTGCCAGTTTGATCTTCTAATTTTTGCAAAAAAAGCGCCATCTCAGCCAATTGTTGTGCTCCTTCTTCCAATATAGCTAGTTGGGCTAAGGCACTATGCCTGAACCAACCTTTGTAAGAAACCGGAGATGTAGAAATGGTGCCAAACAAGCCGTTGGGAAGCAATTCAGCCAGAATAAGAGCAAGATTTTGGGTGTATTCGAGTCGTTCGCTGCTTGTCCAGTCTGGTTCATGCACTTGGCCTTTCACTTCAGTTAAGTGAAATTGACCATACGGAAACCCATTGATGGTGAATACATAACAGTTTACTTGTTCCAGCCAAGCTTTAAATTCCTGTAATATTTCAGGTTGGAGGAGGGTAGAAGCAGCTTCGGCAGACAGGCGCAAACCAATCCCGAATGGTTTAGCTGCTGCCACATGTTTTTTGATTTCAGGAATATGTCGTTTTAATTCACTGAAATGATCCTGCCATTTTTCACCCGGATGAATATTGCTGCAATAGCTGAGGTGATGGTGTTCAACTAGCATGAAATCAGTTGGTTAATGAAGGTGGAAAACTATTTTTACCAAATGCCGAAGGTTTGCTTCCCATGACCAGTTTCAAAGTTCCTCCTCTGCTGATTTCTGCATGCGAAATCCAACTTTTGGTAAAAGCTTGTCCGTTTAAAGTAGCAGATTGCACGTAGATGTTTGCGGCGGAAGGATTTGTGGCTTGCATGGTAAATGCCTTCCCGTTTTCTAACGACAAACTCGCTTCTTTGAATGACGGACTGCAAAGGAGGTAAAAATCTTGTCCGGCAACAGGATACAACCCCAACATACCCCAAATGTACCAACTCGAGAGTGCTCCGGAATCGTCTTGGCCGGGTAAGCCTCTTCTGCCTGGTTTGAAATCTTTTTTCAACAAGCCCCTCACGGCCCCTGCACTTTTATCGGGTCGGCCGAGCCAATGATATGCATAAGGTGTTAAAAATGATGGTTCGTTGCCCACATCAACTTTTTCGTATTTAAAAATGGAATCCAGTAATATTTCAAATTGTTTTTGCCCATACAAATTTATCAATCCCCTCATATCGTGAGGAGCGTAAGCGGCATAATGGTAGGCGTTTCCTTCATAAAAATGCGGCCCGTTCCAATGATCTGGACGGGTAAATTTAGGTGTAAAATTCTCTTTCCATTTTCCAAGCGAGTCTTTGCTCCAGAAAAATCCTACCTCAGGGTTAAATAGCTTCCGGTAATTCAGTGACTTATCAAGGTAGCTTTTTGCAACATTGTTTTTACCTAAAATCTTAGCTGCCTGAGCCATGCAAAAGTCATTGTAACTGTATTCCAATGTCATGCTGGTACCACAAACTACATTTTCGGGGCAATAGCCGAGTTTTTGGTAGTAGGCATTTCGTCCAACCCGCTTGTAATTCCAGGAAGTACCATCTGCATTTTTCAACATGGCCTCAAAAGCCAGATTCTTATCGAAACCACCCAGATTTTTCACCAAAGCATCGGCCAAAACCACATCGGCATTGGTGCCTCCTTGAATGTCAGCATAATCTCCCGCCACCCAGGCATCCGGCAGCCAGCCTTTGTTTTTGTAAATATCGAGCAAACCACGGATGATGCGCCGTTGTTGCTCTGGATAAATGAGGGTGTGCAAGGGCATCAAACATCGAAATACATCCCAAATGCAGTAGTGCTCCCAAAAATGAGGTTCCTTGCTTTCCCACTTCGGATTTTCGCCTGTTACGTCCGTGGGCATAATCATGGTGTGGTACAAGGCAGAATAGAACATACTTTGCAGCTCTGGACTCCCACCTTTCACCTGAATTTTGCCTAATCGTTCAGCCCAAACAGCTGCTGCCTGATTTCTTACTTTTTCAAAATCCCAGTCTTTCATTTCCTGATTCAGATTGGTTTCTGCCTGCGCAGTGCTCAGGTAACTGATGGCCACTTTTACTTTCACTTCCTCTTTTTGAGCAAGTTTAAACCTAAAAAATCCACCCACTCCTTTGCCGGAAACTGATGATGATGTGCTATCAATGGCTGCACCAAATTTTGTCCATGTTCCTGATGAAAAGGTAGGTTTGTCGACCAAAAGACTAAAAAATATCTGATAAGGTAATTCTCCTCCCCAGCCACCTTTGAATTTGCCCCAACCTTCGGCTTTAGTTGGTGACAAAATCGTGATGGAGCCATCCACAACATTGTCTTTGGGGTTTCGACTTATCATGTGGGATACATCAATCAACACATTGGCTATCAGGCTATCCTGGTTTTTATTCCAGGTATAGAACTGGTATTTGTGCAAGGCAGTTTTGTGTGTGCTAGTCAGCTCGGCGTGCACATCGCCATCTTTTCGCTGCAAGGTGGTGCTGTAGTAGCCAGGCTTGGCGTATTCATTGGCTCTGGCCAGGCTAGGTCGGTTTTCCAGCAAAAGCGATCCAACAGTTGGTGTCAATAAAATATTGCCATACCGTCCACCTCCGCCAGTGCCACTAAGATGGGTGTGACTAAAGCCTACAATGGGTTTTGTAGAAGAGTAGCCAGAAGTGGGTGTAGGAAATTCAGCGTCGGGACCCACCCGCATCATGCTAAAAGGTAAACAGGCTCCGGGAAATACATTGCCGCCCTCTACGCCCCAAAACGGGTCAACCAGGTTTACATGTTGCAAGGACTGGCTTTGAATCGGATGAACAAATAGGCAAAACCCAGAAATGGCAAGTAGAAGCGAACGAAGCAAACTTATCATGTTAGTGTATTGGTTCACATTGAAATAAATATGCAATGTGAAATGAAGAAATTATTAATTGATAAACAGCTATTTTAGCGTTTAACCCAAGCCCAATCTTGTAGCTTCTTCCCGCAGCCGATCTTTGTCTATGGGCACCACTCCTGGATGCTCACAAACAAGTCCTCCGCCCAAATTGGCCAATTGAAGTAAAAGAAGTGGAGAAGTTTTAGCTGCCAGGCAAAGGGCTGCAATGCTCACCACCGTATCGCCAGCTCCGCTCACATCGGCAATATTTCTATGCCAGGCATGAGCCAGATGCTTTTCACTTTCATGATCTATAAACATGCCATGCTCAGATAAGGTGAGCAAACTTCCTTCCACCTGCATTTTATCACGCAAGGTGTTTGCTATTTCGGTCAGGTTATCGAATGTTGGTTTTCCAATTTCAATTTTAAGACCCTCCCGAAGTTCTTTTAAATTGGGTTTAAACAAGGTCACCCCGCTGTAAAAGAGAAAATTACGCTTTTTTGGATCTACAATGGTGGGAATGTTATGCTGCTTAGCCAAACCAATGGTGTATGCAATTAGGTCTTCGGACAAAACACCTTTGTCATAATCTTCGAAAATAACCACTTGACAACCGGGAAGCAGTTTGGCAATAGTCTCCTTTGTGGCCGTGTTTTCTTCAGTATTGAGCAGTTCATCGGTTTCGTCGTCAACCCGAATCAGGTGGTGCGAACCAGACATGACCCTGTGTTTGATGGTGGTAGGTCTATGGTTTGATTTTACAATACCGTTTGTTTCAATTCCTTCTTTTTCAAGTAATTGGCACAAGGAATTTCCGGCTGAATCTTGTCCGCTCACGGCCACCAAAACAGGCGTTGCACCCAAAGATTTTACATTCAAGGCTACGTTGGCCGCTCCGCCAAGCCGATGCTCCTTTTTTTGCACATGCAACACAGGCACGGGCGCTTCAGGGGAAATACGCTCAACCTTGCCCCAGGCATACGAATCGACCATCACATCGCCAACAATCAGGGCTTTAATCTGCTTAAATGAATCAAAAAGGGTATTTAGTTTTTCTGACATAGACTATTGCAGTTTGGCCAAAGCATCCTTGAACCTGTCGGCAGCTTTTCGCAGATTTTCATCAGAAGTGGCAAACGACAAGCGAATGCAGGAATCTTCACCAAAAGCTGCCCCAGGCACTACCGAAACATGTCCATGCTCCAGTAAATATTCGCTCAAATCGGTGCTGTTGTTCATTGTCTTTTCGCCAAAACGCTTGCCGAAATAGTAACTCACATCAGGAAAAAGGTAGAAAGCCCCCTCTGGTACATGCATTTTTAAATGAGGAATTTCACGCATGTAGCTGAGCATCAGGTCTCGCCTGCGTAGAAATACTTTGGCCATTTCGAAGGTAGGCGTCATATCTTCTTGCAAGGCAGCCACTGCGGCTTTTTGAGCAATGGAACAAGTACCAGAAGTGAACTGACCCTGAATTTTGTCACAGGCATCGGCAATCCATTTGGCTGCCGCAATGTAGCCTACCCGCCAGCCTGTCATGGCAAAACCTTTGGAAAAACCATTCACAGTAATCACCCGGTCTGCTATTTCCGGAAAAGTGCCCATGCTTTCGTGCTTGCCCGAAAAGTTGATGTATTCATAAATTTCGTCAGCTATCACAAACACGCCGGGATGCTTGGCTACCACCTTGGCAATATCTTCCAGCTCAGTTTTCGAAAACACAGAACCCGTTGGGTTGCTGGGCGATGAATAAATGATGGCTTTTGTTTTGGGCGTTATAGCCGCTTCAATTTCTGCGGCGGAGGGTTTGAAATCGTTTTTCAATTTGCCTGAAACTACTACCGGAACGCCTTGTGCCAGTTTTATAATTTCCAGGTAGCTCACCCAAAACGGACCAACAACCAGCACTTCTTCTCCGGGATTCACCAGACACAAAATGACATTGGCAATCGATTGCTTGGCACCTGTACTCACCACGATGTTTTCAGCTTTCCAGTTCAAGGCATTGTCACGCTGAAGTTTTTCTGCAATAGCCTGACGAAGATCCAAATATCCTGGAACAGGTGTATAAAATGTAAACCCGTCATCTAATGCTCGTTTGGCAGCGTCTTTAATATATTGAGGTGTTTGAAAATCTGGCTCACCTAAGGTGAGGTTTACCACATCTATGCCTTTAGACGCCAATTCCCTGGCTTTTTTTGCCATACCAATGGTTTGCGATTCTTCCATTTGGTTGATGCGGTCGGCAAGAAAATGCTGCATGAATCTTTAGAGGTTACTTGTCTTAAAATCTATTTTGGTTGCAAAGAAACCAAACCGACTTGCCATGTACAATCAGAAATGCAAATTCAATGTCTTTTAACTCATCACTCCGCCCACAGCTTCGCTGGCAAACTTCGCATAGGAATGCTCTATTGTCAAGGAGAGGGGGTCAAACGCCATAAAAATCAACATGTAATAGAATTTGAGGCTAAAAAGCAAGGCAGCCCCACTATTTAATAATTGTAAAATCCTTTTCCGGTTTTTTTTCCCAGCTTCCCACTTATCACTTTTTGTTGTTGAATGGTGCTTGGCTTGAACCTTTCGGGTTTGTTCATCCCTTCATATACCGAAGTGGTAACCGCAAAATTTACATCGTTGCCTATCAAATCCATGAGCGTAAACGGCCCCATTTTGAAACCTGTCTGAACTGCCATGGCGTCTATGGTTTCCATATCAGCATGGTCATTTTCAAGTATGTACAATGCTTCTGTGTAAAACGGACGGGCAACACGGTTCACTATAAATCCGGGAGAATCTTTGCAAATCACTGGTTTTTTGTTGCATCGCAGACAAAAGTCAACCAAGCCTTCAAGGGTTTGGCTGCTTGTAGCAGAACCTTGAACCACCTCCACCAATTGCATCAAATTGGCAGGATTGAAAAAGTGCAACCCCGCAAAACGACTTTTGTGTTTTAAATCGGCAGCCAAAGCATCTATCGACAGCGATGATGTATTTGAAACTATTAAACATGTTTCTGCAACTGCCGACTCAACCTGGCCAAAAAAGGCTTGTTTCACCTCTAGCTTTTCCACAATTACTTCTATCACCAAATCGGTTTCGGCGTCTGGCAAAGCATTTCCGGTTCGGATGTTTTGAAGTGCAGTCTGCTTTTGTTCAGCTGAAATTTTGCCTTTTTCTACTGCTTTTTTAAGATTTTCCTCAATAGACAATAGCCCTGTTTCCAGCGTTTTACCGTTCAGGTCGGCTAGCGAAACTTTAAATCCTGCCAAGGCTGCCACCAAAGCAATGCCCGAACCCATGGTTCCAGCGCCGGCCACATGTACATGTTGAATTGCCACAAATAGCTTGTTTGTTTCGGTTCGAAATAACAATGTTTTTGCCTTAACTCCTGTATAATTTGAATAATTTGAGCCCGAAATCCAGATTGAACCATGGTTTACCAAAACACCTACGATTTTGCCAAAGCGGCTGATGCCGACGATCCCCTGTCCATTTTAAGGCGAGAGTTTACTTTTCCCGATGCGCCTGCCGGTAAAGAGACCCTTTATTTTTGCGGCAATTCGCTGGGCATTCAACCCAAACGGTCTGTGAAATATGTGCAGCAAACGCTTCAGGATTGGGCAAAATTGGGCGTGAAGGGGCATTTTGAAGGCGAGGGTCGATTTGCGGATTACTACAAAAAACTACAGCCCACCCTGGCCATGTTGGTGGGAGCCAGGGTGCATGAAGTCACTGCCATGAGTACACTTTCTGTCAATCTGCACCTGATGATGGCCACATTTTACCAGCCAAAAGGAAAGCGAACCAAGATTTTGATGGAGGCAGGTGCTTTTCCTTCCGACCAATATGCGGTAGAGAGTCAGGTGAAGTGGCATGGATTGAATCCGGAGGAAGCCATTGTGGAAGTGAGTCCAGAGCCGGGTAAATTTTACCTGGAAACAGAAGCCATTCTTGACGCCATTACACTTGCAGGCGAGGAATTGGCGCTGGTGATGTTTTCAGGTGTGAACTACTACACCGGGCAGGTTTTCGACATGGAGGCCATTGTGCAGGCAGCCAGAAAAGTGGGCGCTTATGTTGGGTTCGACCTGGCGCATGCCATGGGCAATGTGCCTGTTGAGCTTCACGATTGGGATGCTGATTTTGCCGTGTGGTGTACCTATAAATATTTGAACAGCGGCCCAGGTGCTGTGGCGGGTTTGTTTGTTCATGAAAAGCATGCGCAAGCGGTTGAATTGCCCCGACTCGCTGGTTGGTGGGGTTACGACGAAAAGACCCGTTTCAACATGGAAAAGGGTTTTAAACCCATGTATGGGGCAGAAGGCTGGCAGTTGAGCAATGAAAATATTTTATCGTTGGCGAGCATGCGTGGGTCATTGGAGCTGTTTGCGGAGGTAGGCATGGATGCCATACGCCAAAAATCGGAACGGCTCACCGGGTATTTGGAATATATATTGGAGGATATCGACTTTTTGAGTATTGTGACTCCTCGTCATGCCCGTGGTGCGCAATTATCCGTAAAAGCCCGAGAAGACATTGGCCGCCACTTTTTTGAATACCTGATTTCGGAAGGTGTTTTTTGCGATTGGCGTGAACCAGGCATTACCCGTTTGGCACCCGCTCCGCTCTACAATTCCTTTGCCGATGTGTGGAAACTGGGGCAGTTGTTGGAGTCATATAGGGAGAGGTTTGTGGGGAAGTAAGAAGTTAAAGGTTGCGAGTTGCGGGTTGCGAGTTGTTCATGCCTAAAATACGTTGACAGTTTTAGATCATTAGTAGGGTGTCTTTTCGAATTCTATACTCGGAATTTGGAGAGCTTGGGTCCGATCTGGCTGGCTTGTGACTTGTGATTTCATACTAAAATACCTAAGACCTCGAAAATAAATCAAAAATATTTTATTGGATAAAACATGGTATACTTTCTAAAATCAAAGATTTCTTTAAAATTTGGTAGACTTAACAAAAAAATAATTTGCGTAGTAAAACTATTCGTTTCAAATTTTAAGCACACAATAACCTTTTATTTTATGAGAACATATCTACATCGAAAAGAAAGAGTGATAGCTCCTTCCTTCCTTCCTTAAATGCCATTTTTCACTTAAAGGATTAGTCCTGTGCCTGTTAGTCTGCAACTGTATTTTTAGCTCAAATGCCGTTGTTGGCCAACAATCTGATCTGTTACAAACTTCTGTTGGATCAAATCCCAGTGGTATTGAATGGCCAGTTTTTACCCAGATTTCTTTTGACGAAAATTTTGGTGAACCCACTGTGGTTAATATATTTCCAAATGACACCATTCCGATTTACTGGCAAGACAACGGTTTTATAGGACAACCCTTCCAGATTGAAGTGCAAGTATTATACAGGCAAGGGAGTGTAGCGCATACAGTGGTTGATACGATACATTGCGAGGAGACAGGAGTAGCATCGCCCTTTTTATTTACGATGTCAGGGGAATATTCAAGACAAGGTTTTAAAGCAGCGCTTATCGGTCAACCTGGTGAGTACAGTATTCGTTTTCGATTAATACAGGAAGAGCCAGGATTAGGCGAAATAACTTTAGGAAACCAGTATTCAAATTCGATTACCGGAAATTTTAGAACAGTAGGTTTTGAGAAGACAGGCTTGCTTTGCCCTGCGAGTGCCGTAACTTTAAAAGCCACTACCAACACTTCTCCCTTGGGCGGTAATAAAGGAAGTTTGCGACCGTATTATCATTTTTCCTGGAAAGATATAAACGACAGCATACTTTCAATTGATTCTACTTGCGCTATCTCGGCACCAGGCTACTACCGCTGTTTTGTATATGCTTTTGTGGATAGCTTGGCTTACCCGAGTCATGCAAACTGTGTAGCAGAGTACGTGTATCATGGTGAATTTGACAGTATAGTTGGCATTCATATCTCGCCCGACCTGTTTGGTGCCAATCATACCTATCAAAATTCGGTACTCCAAACCTGTGCCCAAACGCCTTTTAGCCTGAGCTCAAACCACGGAGGCTGGCAAAACCAATATGCCTGGTACAAGGATGGCAACCTGCTAGCTGAAACAACTGGGGTGCTGAACGACACAGCCAATGGGCAGCATGATTATAAGTTGAGGGTGAACCGGAATGGGTGCGTGGGGGAGAGTAATGTATCAGTTGTTAATGGTTATCAATTGAATGCCCTTGTAGATACTGCCTGGAGGTTGCCAGGCAATGTGGTGAAAACAAAAGCAGTACCTGTAAATGGAACAGCTCCATTTAGTTATGCCTGGAACCAAAGCCATAACTGTAGCAATACAGCCTGTTCAGAAGTTACTTTGTTGAGCCCTGATAGCGTGAATCAGGTGAGCATTACAGATAATTTGGGTTGTGTAGTCTTAAAATCCCCGATGATACTTGAGGTTTTTCCGGTGTTAAAATATTTTGCTTCTATTGCTAATGATTCGATTTTGATCCCAACTAGTTTGCATGTTCAAGGAAGAATCGCTGCTAATTATTTTGACTCAACCAAAATTTACCCGACTTCCTCTATTTGTACTAGTTTCGATACGATCACCAATGCAATCTCTAATGCAGCTAAATTATTGGCTCGAAAACAATTGGAAACTGGCAGTTTTCTTCCTAGCCTAGGAAGAGATAGCCAGACAAATCAAATCCAAAGATTGTATCCAGGACTTTATAAATTGAACAACTTCATATTTTCGGATAGCCTAGTACTTCTGGGAGATAGTACATCTGAATATTATTTTTTAGATAATAACAATGAAGGTATTATTATTGAATCAGATGCAAAATTATTTCAAGGCATTGTAGCCAACTCTAGAATATTCTTTTTAACAAATGGGACTATTCAAATCAAGGACAGTTCGCAAGCTAGAGCAGTATTTATTGCTCAAAGCAAGATTACGATTGGTAAGTCAACTGGCAATTTTTCTTCAATATTTTCTCTTCAGAGTTCTATTGAGTTTGTTGATTTACAACATGCAATTTCACTTGTACAGCCTACAGGTGTTTTGAGGCCTCAATTTACTCCAAACAAACCTGAATGCGAAGGCGAATGGGTAGATAATAGATTTAATTTGATTTGTAACGGAAATTTAGATAGAACTCAACTTCGGCCTTCTGGATTCTTGCCTCCTAATACTGATCCTGCAAGCCCGTTTTATGATGCACCTTATCAAGTGGCTTCAAATCCAAGAGAAAATCATACAATTTATTCAACCTATCGTAACATCATGCTTGCGGAATATTGGTATCCAGCGGGAACTAATGTAGTTGGTTGGGGAGGCATTCTCGAGGGTAGAAATAATGATACTCATGCAATAGGAAATTATTATAATGACTGTAATGTTCAGAATCAGACAAATGAGCCTATAAATGTTAAAAGAGATAGAAACAGGTCTCTAGCCAACCCTTTTGTAGTTGGTGAACCACTTCTAAATCAAGGCTTTTTTAGGCTTGAAGATGATTGGTACAATTACCGCCAAGGGGATTACTTTAAAACTCGGAAACCTTATAATAATATAGATGAGAGGCAGTCAAGTATTGGACTTGACGTACTTTACAGTTGGAATATTGGCTTCTCCAAACAGTATATATTCCAATTCCTAAAAAACTCGCTTGTAGCAGACCGCCGATATAAGTTTAAAATGAACGTTCGACCAGAACCTAGGAATTTCTACAAGGCCAAAAATATTGGAGCCGTGTTTGTTCAAAAAATTGATAATGTGGGACAGCTATCAGTCAGCTTGCAGCGATATATGCAGCCCGGCGCAAACACCTATGGAACGTATTTAATTCCTCAGACTTTAACATCAAAAGTTTTGAATTCCACTTTCATTGAAGCGGCACCTAGTCCAGAAAACGCTTTTAATGTTGAAGGTGAATTTACAGCAACTGGCAACGAAAATGCTGTAGTTATTGGCCATTTTGAACCTACTGAGGACGGAGAGACACCGATTTTAACTACTAATAACACAGAAGACATTGTACTACAGGTACCTAGTGGACACTTACATGATGAAGCCTATCACTATTTTGATAGATTTACCCTTGAAATGATTCCAGATGAAGAACAAATTTTTACTTGTGAGAATACGTTTGTAATTTATCCTAATGTTGGATTTGGTTGCCCTCAGCCTGATGTTGAGTTTCATTGGAAGGTTGATTCTGATTTAGGTACTGTATTTATTGGAAATGATCGATCCTGTTCTCCTGAAATAACAGTTACTGGTGGTCACGCAAAAGTAATTCTCTATGTATTTAATAGTGGTATACTTGTTCAAAATGTGAGATATACCATAGCCCCTGGTCAAATTCAGGTAAATGCGCATCAAGGTGTTTTTTCATGTGGTCAGCAGGAATCAATGAGACTTGATGTTAACGTCATTTCAGGTGAAGCACCGTACTCAGTGAGAATTTCAAGAGGAGGCAATATCCTTGTAAACAATCAAATTTTTAGCGGTCCAACATATTTCTACAGTACTTTGGTTTCAGGAGTATATGATATTGTGGTCACAGACAATAGGCAATGTACTTCTACTCGTCAGGTTGAACTTGTAGATGGGGGTTTTCAGGTGAGTATAGCCAGAACGCCAGATGGCAATTGTTTCCCAGAAAATGCAACGCCTATTTTCAGTTTGGAAGTTGAACCTGTTAACTTTACTGGACAAATAAACTATGTATGGTATAATACTAGCGGTGCGGAAATTGGCAGCGGTAACACCCTGTCTGGGATTGCAGAAAATGTTAATTACCAAGTTTTAGCAACAGCCGACAATGGATGTATAGCCGAATCAACCTACATCCTAGAACTAGGAGAAATACCCGAAGTTACCATTGAACCTCTTGACTGCATAAATGGAAATACCGCAAGGCTTAGAATAAACATAACAGGTGGATTGCCTCCTTATATCATTCGAGTTTATAGTGTAGCCACCAATGGTGATGAAACATTGGTAAATACTTTGAATACAAGTGTTAATTTTACTGAATTTACCAATCCTCAAGGAACTTTAAGATTTGAGGTTGAGGAAAGTGAATTTGGTTGTACATCCAATACGATGTTTGTAGTTCCATCAACTTTCACAGCCCAGATTACCCGAAATCCACCTGGTGATTGCCTACCCAACGGTACAGCTATTCAACTTAATGGCACCACCATTCCGAATTATCAGAATGTAAATTTTAATTGGGTAGATTTAAACAGAACGCCGCCAGAGAGTGTAGGCACCGGGCCGGTATTAATTAATAATTTGGTTCAAGGGCATGATTACAGATTGATGGCAAGCGTTGGTTCTTGCAGCGCCACTTCCCTAGATTTTACTTTCAATCCTACTTTCAGTCCTGATGTAAACATCAATCTAGATCCCGATATTTGTACACCAACAACCTCGAATACTTACACTTTTACTGCCAACGTCAATTTGGATCCCAGAGCTGGTGTTGGACAACAAACCCCTGGGTTTTTTTGGTCTCATTCAGTTTTTCCAACTCTAGAATCAACTACAAACCCTTGGTTCTCTCCATTAGAGAGTCAGCAAACCCCTGGAATAGTCACGGTAAGAGTAATTGCAGGAGCCTGTACTACAGTGAGAAGGCTTAACCTTAACCCCCAACTTGGCCCTGGCACTTCTAACCTAAACCCATTAATAATAACAGGTAACCAGTTGGATGCTGAATGCCAAACCACACTCGTGGAACTTAACACCAGTTGTGCGGATAATTATATTCCAGGTGTTGCTTCCAGAGAATCTAAAATACGGCTGCCTTTCAATGGCCAAGCCCTGAATGTGGCTTTTTGCAGTAACAACGAATTTGTTGCCGAAAACGTGCAGGATGTTTTGGCTGGCATCAATTTGTATCTGGGTAGGCCAACAGGTGCTCCTGGAGTTGTTTTGTATAACTTGGTTCCAGCATCCGCTATTCTCGGCAATTGTGCTATTAACCCTGCTTACAGGAGGTATAGGTTCTTGCCATCAGAAGTGAATATCGATTGGCCCAATACTGGAGACTATTTCCTGGCAGTGGAAGGCGACCCCAACCTGCAACCTAACGAAGGTTGGTTTAGGGCTACCCTTTCAAGGGGTCAATTAAATAACAATGGTAATCTAACTGTAACTAGCGGCTGTAGGAGTGCTATTGAATTTATAAAGGAGCAAACAACTACAAATTTGGAACTGTTCCCCAACCCCACTACCGGTCGCTTGACTATCAGGGGATTAGCTAAGGAAGGTCGTTTCAAAGTTATTGGAGCTGACGGTCGGGCTGTTCTCCTCGGGTCCATATCTCCAGATCAGCCCGAACTGGATGGTACGGCCTTGCCTCCTGGCCTCTACTTTCTTGAAGTACCTACATTACAAGGCACCCAAAAGCTTAAGTTTGCCAAACAATAAACCCATGCCAACACGTAAAGCAAGCCGGATTACCATGCTATGCCTATGCTTCTGCATAGCGGCCCGGCTTGCTTTCGGGCAAAACATGGAAGCGGCTGTTTGGAGCTCGGGCAGGGTTATCATGGATTTTAGGGGGGGGGTTCTCAAATTAGACACTACATCCCTTCTTCTCCCTGCTATTGGCTCGCTAGGAGCCAATATCTGCGATGCTTCGGGCAAATACCTCTTTCACCTGGGTGCGTCGATGGCCAACCGCCATTTCAGACCCATGCCCAATGGGAATATGCTTAATTTTGGGGGCTTTGTTGGTACCTCAACAGACAGCCAGACCTGGGTCATACTACGTCATCCTGGAAACCCCTTTCAATATTACATGATTATTGTGGAAGTTTTTGATGTTCAGGCATCATTGATTGATATGCGGCTAGATAGTGGGCGGGGAGCAGTATTGAGCACTTATGGGAGAGTCCCATTCATTACAATATCATCCGCAGCCATTAGCAGGCTAACGGTGATGCAGCATGCCAACAACCGGGACTATTGGTTGCTGTACCGTAAGTTTTTACCATTTGGTTATGCTACCAACGATACAGTATATGCCAGGCTTGTCAGCCCGGAGGGCATTAGCCAGACCGAGGTAAAAACCAAGGTGCAAAAGTATGCCAACTATTTCCGATACCACGACCAGGCTGGCTCTCCTGACTCGGAACGCTTTGCCTTTATCGGTTTCCAGAAAGATACCTTTCGCCTGGGTGACCTGCCTACTGTGCGGCTCTATCGCTTCAATAGAGCCACCGGGCAGCTTTACAGTGAAGTGACATGGCCATTCCCTCAAGCTTCGGTGGGAATAATTGACCCCAATGCGCCCGTATTAGGTAGAATAGCCTTCACCGCCACAGGCAGGCATTTGTATGCAGCACAACAAGTGCGTATTTTGCCTAACCCTTTGCAAGTGAGGCATTACAAGTGGCCAGTATGGCGAGAGGATGCAGACAGCATAGGTAGGTATGGGGGTTTGCTTACACGGTATGCCCTTGCAAACGGCCCTTCATCTTCAGACTACCGGGTGGCCATAGACGGGCAAATGTATTTTACCAACGGGGGCATCAGCCTGTATCGGATTGACTGCGCCGATGCAGATGGCCTAGACAACACCTTTACCGAAATCAGGCGGTTTCGCAGGCCGGGCTCAACGGTTGAGCTTCTTAGCCATTTGCCCTTTCACAGTCAAACGTTTTTGGTCAACGCCTACAAACTTCAGGCTCAGGCCGAGCGGCCTTTTGCCTGCCTTGGCGATACGGTAAGGCTATTGGCCTATGGGGCAGGCCTGTCACGGTTTCAGTGGTTTAATCAGGCTGGCCAGGCCATAGACACTACAGCGTCTATCTATGTCGTTGCCTCCTCAGATTCGCTTTTCTACAAAGTGCGAGGCATAGGCCCCTGTGGGCAACAAGATTCAGCCACGGTATGGGTGAGGGCGGTACCCAGACCACCTATTCCAGTGGTACAGGTTTCCAGGCAATGCCTATGCGATGGCGACACAGCCATTCTCACTGCTCCTTCCGGTTATCGAAGCTACCTTTGGTATCCCTGGGATACAACTCAAAGCATTCGGGTGCGTAAACCTGGTTGGTATAGGGTAGAAGTTTCCAATGGGGTTGGTTGCACCTCCGTGAGTGAACCTGTCAGGATCGATACATCTGCTGGAGTAAGACCATCTAAGCCTATCTTAAGCCACAGCGATACCAACTTATGTGTTGGCCAAACACTAAACCTATCCGTGCTCAATGCAGGAGGCAATAATATCAATTGGTTCACCGGCGACACCACCCAAACCATCACCGTAACCCAAACAGGCCGCTACGAAGTACGGCTCAGAACCCCGCTTGGCTGCGAGAGCGACAGTGCGGCTGGCATCAACGTCACTGTAAATCCGCTACCGAGAGCCCAAACCTTAGCTTCAGGCAACAACGACAGTACGGTGTGTTTTTCAGGCCAGGCCATCTCACTCGGCAATGCTCCAGAACCCAACACCAGCTACACCTGGTCGGCCACCTCGCCCGGCACAACCGACAGCCTCTCCAATGTCCAAATCAGCAACCCAACCCTCCGCTACCTCAACACCGATTCTGTCTCCTCCACTTTTTACCTTTCACTTTTCACTTTTCACCAGCCTACTGGCTGTTTTAATTCCGACTCCCTCCGCCTCACCTTCGTGCCTTTCCTTCGCCCCAATGCCGGGGCAGACCAAAGCCATTGCCCTGGGCAAACAGCAAATCTTGGGCTTAAGGGTTTTTCCACCTTCACTTATCGCTGGAATCCAGAAACAGGACTTGCAAGTCCCAATCAGGCTACCACATCAGGCAGTTTGACAAACACCACCCAAACGCCCATCAGCCAAACCTACATCCGCACGGTAAGCCTGCTAGGTTGCACAGCCAGCGACACGGTGCAACTAACGGCTTTACCGAAACCACCGGGCTTGCAAATCTCAGGGCCTCAGTTTGTGTGTCCGGGGGTAACAAATGTACCATATCAGATAAGTCCAAAGGAGCAAGTACAAAGTATACAGGTGAAAATACTGGGTGGAGATTCTACCAGGTTTGAAGAGGGTATTTTGTACGTGAATTGGGGAGCGGCAAATCCGAATGGGCAGATTACCCTCATACCTGTGAACAACTTTGGCTGCAAAGGAGATTCAACGCTACTTCCCATCAACATCACCCGTGAACTGCGGCCACAAACCACACTCATCTTAGGCATCAACGACAGCCTTTGTCTGAGCAATGCCCAAAACCTGCCCTACGGCATCGTAAACCACAACCCCCAAAGCCGCTACTCGTGGAGAACCGAACCACCAGAAAGCCAACAATCTGCCTCACAAGCTGATTCAGTCCGGATTTCTTACCTTGCTCCTGATTCCTTCCAACTGATACTTCATGAATCTGATACCACCCCAATAGCCCAATGCATTGGTGAGTCGCTTTACTTCGTAAGAATCTGGCCTCAACCTCAACCTCAACAGATCCAGGGATTTGACAGCTTGTGCATAGGCGAGAGCAAGTTGCAAGTAATCAGTACAAAGGACAAAGGTGGTTTTGTCTGGTCGGCCAGTTTGGGCAATATCGAACCCATCACCCCCAACCAAAGCGAAGTAAATTATACAGCCAACTTTACCCCAGGTCAGGACTTTACACCTGTAATTCTCACCGCCAGTGAAACCAGTGACAAAGGATGTACAGGTCCACAAAACGAAAAAACCCTCACCATCGAAACCCTGCCCAATCCACAAATTCCTCGAATCGAAAACTCACTCAACTGGCAATCCCTTGACAACAACAGCTATTCAGCCATTGGCAGACCTGGCTCCACTTTCACCTGGCAGGTAGAAAACGGCCAAATCACGGCTGGACAAGGCAGCGACCAAATAACAGTCAACTGGCTGCCCGACCAGCAACCCTACGGCCTGACAGTGACCGAAACCACCCCGATCGGTTGCCAAAGCCAGGCGATCAGCCAATCGATTGCCTACGACAAAACGCTGTTTATCTCCAACGTGATCACCCCCAATGCAGACGGAGACAACGACTTATTCGAAATCAAAAACCTCAGCTTTTACCCCAACTCCAGCCTCAGCATCTACAACCGCTGGGGAAAAGAAGTCTTCAGAACAGACAACTACCAAAACAACTGGCAAACAAACGAGGCTGGCACCTATTTCTTTGTGCTGACTGTAGAAGGGAAGGTTTGGAAGGGGATGGTGAGTGTGGTGAAGTAAAAAGTGTGGGTTGACTTGTTTCGGGTTCCGGGTTTGGGGGTTTCAAATTTAGCTTATCTCCGGTCTGCAAGTGTCATCGGCACGACCGATATTTTTGCGTTGGGTTTATCCGACAGAGAGGAGTTGTTTAGTTTCGTGTTGCGAGTTTAGGAGTGTTTATGCCTAAAATACGTTGACCCTTTCACATCATTGTTGACTGTTGTTTTTCTAGCTTCCTGTTGAGCTGCAGGTGGGAATTTGCCCATCAACGTTGTTGTACTATTCAATCGCTTAGGGAAACTGCCTATTACCTTTTTGTAAATTTCACATCATGAAGGTGTTTACTAGCAAAAGAACCAAAAGGATAAAATGGCATATATAATGGGCTTGCCATTACTAAAACATAAAGAGTAGTGCCACAAGGCACAGCTTGGCATATCATACAAGTCTAGATTGCGATTTAACTTATTCTACCAGTATTTTCTCAGATAAAACCTGTTGTTTGGTCACCAATTTTATCTGATACAAACCTTTTGCAATACCTTGTACATTCGCATGGAATGCATGCAAACCTTCCATGTATTTCTTTTCCTGTAACCAGGTTTTTACAACTCTTCCATGCATGTCAACAAGTTGTAGGGTCACATTTCCCTGGTTGGCCAAGGTGAAACCAATTTTCACCTGCCCACGGGAAGGATTTGGGTTCACGGGGTAAAGCTTGGTTTTAACACCTTGATTTTCAGGTGAAATACCAGTAATAATTTCTTCAAAATTCAGGTTTTCATCGCCTTCCTGGTATGTTACCCAACTGAGTGGCAGGTAATACATTTCGTCGGAAGTAGCCTCTCCCCAGCCCACCTGCAAAGGCGGATTGTTGGGGTTGTTGATGTTGGCAGTGGTATTGTCGTAAGCTGCAAAGGCATGAATCATTGTATTGGCTGGCAACACAATAGGGCGTTTAAATGAGTATGTGCTTTGCCAGTTGAAATCCCAGCTGTTTATTTTAATCAGGTTGATGGTATCATTTGCTGGAGTTACCGCAAAAACCCGCCAGCTTTTGCCCAGCTTGTGCATGTGGGGTGTAACATTCAACATGCTCACTTTTTCGGTTAGCCTGTATTGTCCATGAAATTCTCTCACCACGTTTGGCGGAATGATAAATGGACCGGGGAAAATGGTGCCCAGAAATGGAAAAGGAACCATGACGTGGCTTTTCACATACCGAACTCCCATATTGCCTGCTGGCGCAAAAAACAAGTTTACACTTGAGGAGTCATATTCGTCTGTAGGGCTTGGTGCGTAGTGAACCTGCATCAAAAGGTCTGAATTTCGGTGCAGTTTTTGGCCAATATTATGGCTATAAACCACGGGCCTCATGCCAGGCACATAGCCAGGAAGCTGGTTACTGAGAGCACCTAAAATGCCAGTTCCCAGGTTTTCAAAGCCATATTCCGGAGTAGCTAAATCAGAGGCTCTGGCACTGCCGGTGGTGTCTTCCCAGAACAGTGCATGATGCACAATGGTTTTGTTTCCGGGCCGCATTTCCAGACTAACGAGATTTTTGTTTTCGGTTAGTCCAGTTGGCAATACAAAATACCGATACACATCTTGGTTGGTGCCCCGATGCATGTATTTTTGAGCAAAAGAAACAACTCGGTCGGGAACTCCAACCTGAGAACCTGTTGGAAAAACAGGCACTTCTGGCTCCAAAGCCGGATTGCCCCGCACCATGCCTTCATTCACCCAAGTCGAAATTTTGTTGATTTGGTCGTCGGTTAAAGTAGATTCTCTCAAATATCGCTGAAAGCTTAAATCCGCTTTCCAGGGAGGCATGTACTTAATATCAGTCACATACCTGATCATTTGACCTCGAGAAACCACTTCTGAATAATTGGTAAGCGGAAATGGTGCCACTTCTCCAGATCGGTGGCATCGGGTGCAGTTGTTGTAAATGATGGGAGCTATATGCTCTGAATAGGTAATTTGTTGTCCCTGCAATTTATTTGCAGCAATAAATACGAGCATGAGGATGAGTAACTTCTTCATTTTTCCTTATTCATCGTTTGTTTTTCAATGATGCAGCCCACTGCCAAAGTTTTGATGACCCTTGCTTTCTGACCGTTCAGCGTAGCAATAATAGCATCTTTCAAGTAATTTTCCGTTACAACTTGCCTTCGCTTGCCAATTTGTTCGTAGCTGTTGTTGATTTTCCCCTGATAAAAAATTTCGTTTGTCTTGGTTTTGAGTAAGAATACAGTCGGTGTAATGCTGGCTCCCAGCTGGTTTGTTAGTTGAAGTTCAGGATCCGGAATTACAGGGAAATCAATTTCGTATTTTTGCGCAAACACTTTCAAATCAGCCATTTGTTCTTCTCCTATATTCGGAAAAATTCCTTTGAATGAAACTTCTTTACCTTGAAATTCAGCTTGAAGCTCTTTGAGATAAAATGTTTGATTTTGGCAAATCGGACAAGTTGGCGACAAAAATACCAACACCGACAGACTGTCGGATTGGGCATTCAAGCAATTCGTGAAAGCCAATACTGTCACCAATATGAGCCAGCGTTTGGAAATGCTAAGGCAAAGGAACCTCAAAAACATACTGAAAGGTATGACTTATTATTCATTATTTGGGTTTTGGAGCTTGGTCGGGTCAAAAATCCAGTGATTTACGTTTTTCGATTCCTGGATGTCCCTGAGCAATTCAAGGAAGGTCTGCACATTTTTAAATTTCTGTAAACCCATCCATTTGGCGAAAGTCTGGTAAACAAAAGCCACTGAAGCGCCTTGATCTTTCAAGGTCTTCACCGATAAACTTCCAGTGGATTTCGAAAGTTTTTGCTGTTGTTCGTTTCGCAAAAGTTCATGATGCCAAAAGTTGGTTTCGGAAAAGGAGTGGAGTTCTAAACGCCGGGCAAGAAAAATTTGTAAAGCGGTAGATTCCAATAAGTCAGATCCACGCACAATGGCATTGATTCCAAAATGCAGGTCGTCTACCAACGAGCAGATTTGGTACGCAGCGATGCCGTCTTTTCGCCTCACAACAAAGCTTCCAGGTTGCTGTCCAATGTTGATTTTGGTTTTGCCTAACTTTTTGTCGTTCACTTCGATTTTTGTCCAGATCGGCACTTTTATTCTCCAGGCCACTTCAGGTTGATCGAGAGGAATAGCTAAATCCTGGCAATGGCCGTTGTATTTATTCTGATTGCCGCTAGCTGCAAGCTGGCTTCGGCTGCAATCACATGCAAAAAGATCGCTGGTGTTTGCCAGTTGCTCTAGTGCTTTATCATAATCCTCACGCCTGAGAAGCTGAGACCAGTTTTTTTGAAAATCTTCAATACTGGCTGGACCTGTTTCATAGTCAAGCCCTAAAAAATCCAGCGTTTCAAAAATGTCCTGCAAAAAAACCGGGTTTGATCTTGCGCTATCATTATCGTCTATTCGGAGTAGGGTAGTGCCTCCGCTGAGTTTTGCCAATAACCTGTTTATGATGAAATTGTAGACATTTCCCAAGTGCAGGTAGCCACTTGGAGTTGGTGCATATCGGGTATGAAGTGGGTGATTTGTTTGCATACCCGATTGATTTAAACCAGCGATCTATTTGCCCATTCCTGAAAACTCATTGGCACCTGCTGCCCAATACAGCATGGCTTTTTCTTTTTGAAGTTTACTGACTAATGAGGCCTGTTTTACCTGGGCTTCAATGAATTTGCTTTGGCGGGAGTTGACCAAAAACAAGGAACTTTCCCCGTTTTCAAACTTACGCACTTCGGCTCTGAGCAAAATGTTATGGTTTACCACCATGCTGTTCACCACATCGAGTTGGTTGCGCATGTTTCTGATGTTGTTGTTGCTCTGGTTTAGTTCTGTAATGATGTCTCTGTTGAGTTGAGAAAGTTCGTTTTGCGACTGGAGCAACTTCGTTTTCACCAATTGCAATTTTCCTCGTTCTTTCCTCAGAAATAGCGGGAAAGAAAAGTTTACCCCTGCTTTGTAGTTGTTTTGTAAGATATTCAATTCAGAAAAAGTACCGTCGGGTCGGGTTAAAAAGTTGTACTGCACATTCAAAACCGGTTTAAGCATTTCCACGCTCAATCTTCGGTCAATATCTAATTGATTGATTTTTCCTTTGGCTTTCACCAATTCAGGATGATTAGCTTTTGCAAATTCAAACAACTCATTTACAGCTGCTTCCGATGGTAACATCGCTTGTTCCACCGTTAATTCCGGATTTACATCATCGGCCAGTTCAGCGGGTTGGTTGTTGTCGAGCCAAAGATAGTTGGCAAGTTGCAGCGAGGCATTTTGCCAATCGAGTTTACTTTGTTGCAACAAAATGATTCTGTCCTGTAGGAAAATTTTCGCCTCCACTGAATCGATGTTTGCCAAATCGCCCTGCACAACCCGTTGACGTACAGCGTTGTAGTTTTGTTGAGCAAACACAAAAGCAGAGTCTGCTAAAATCAATTGTCTGTAGCTAAAATACCAGTTCCAGTAATCTTTTGCAGCCGAAAGGATGAGTTTATTGAGCATTTTTTGTTGCTCGGCCACAGCCATGGTTTGAAATATTTGTGCCTGTCGAAGCATGGCCCTTCGCTGGTCTATAAAAAGACCTTGCCCGATTGGGATTTCTATGCCGGCATAAGTGAGCCCTCCTTCAGGTACATTGTCGGAATTGTTGAGAAAAACACCTGTATTTCGCTCTCTGCCTACTTTTAAGTCTGTGTTTGTCCAAACTGGTACCTTCAGATAGGCGTCCAGGTTATTGTAGTAATCCTTGTCGTTGTATTGCTTTTGCAAAAAATCGGCACCAATTTTTGGGTCAAACATGCCTCTTGCCATGCGCAATTCTTGCTTGGCTATTTCAGGCATCAGATTCGCCTGCTTGGCAATCGGGTGATTTTTGAAAATGATTTCATAAAACGAAGTTAACCTGAAGGGTTTGCCAGAAGGAACTGGAACCAACTGGCCAAAACTTGTACCTGAATAAAGAAGAAATACTAAAATGATTAAGGCTCCTTTCAACTTGATGTTATGAAATGCAAAATCTGAAAATATCATGTGAAGCCTTCTACGACATTGGAATAATGCCAGAAGCACCAATGCTTGGTTGTAAATCGCCTCGGGTATCAGAATCTTCAAGTGTTGCTTACTTTTTGGGTTTTGGAGCACCTGGGGCACCTGGTTCGGATTTCAGACTAGGCGGGAAGCCGTTCAGTTGTCGCCAGATTTCATACCAAACCGGGACATCATCAAGCATGACCCAGCCATACACGCCGGAACCCAAACGCAATTGTTTTGGCCATGCTTCCGATTCCTCCATCTCCGGAATGGCTAAAATTCGATATTCTCCAGATGGGCTGTTTACAAAATCGATAACTGCAACTTCAGCCCCAAACGTACCAACACTCACACTTGGCCACCCTGAAAACTGGAGTGCCGGCCAACCATCAAACTCCAATCGTACTTTTCTTCCTTTGGCGATCAAGGGCACATCCATGGCTCTTACATAAAGCTCTACTGCCATTTTAGGAGAGTCGGGCTGTATAGTGAAAATGGCTTCACCTTCTTTGATGGTTTCTCCGATACCAGCTTTCAGCGCTTTTACGATATAGCCGTCCTGTGGAGCAAGCAGGTGATAGTTGTCGATTCTAATGCTTACACTGGCATATTTGTTTGTTAGTTTCGAGAATTCGCTCTCAGCTTCTGCAAGATAACCTAGTTTTGAACCGAGATCAGATTCTGCCTTGGAAATTTTGTCACCATATTCTGCCTGAATAGAACTTAGTTCGATCTTGGCATTCAACAACTCGTTTTTAGTGGTTACAAACTTATTTTGTCCGCTTATCTTTTTGGCAAGTGTTTCCTGGAGTTTCAGCTTTCTTCTTTCAAAATCGGTTTGAGAAATTAGTCCGTCGTTTTCGTAAAGCGTTTTATATCGGTTAAATTGTAGCTCGGCGATGGCATAATCTACTTTAAACGCTTCGAAATCTATACTATCGCTTGCTACCTTTAGTTTTGCCTGAATCACTTTGTTGTTTAGCTTTTGCAACGAAAAATTCAGGCCATCTTTTAATGCTTCGAGTTGCTTTTTGATGGCTACAATCTGGTCTTTTGTTGCGTTAATACTTTGCCTTTTCGCATCTAGCTGTTCCTGCAAGCGGGTTAGGATTAAGGGGTCGAAATATTCATCTTTAATCTCTGTGAGTACCAGCAAAGTATCTCCTTCATTCACAAATTGCCCTTCCTGGATACGCCATTCAACAATTCGTCCTGGAATAGCCGAATGAATGGTTTGTGGCCGGTCTTGAGGTGAAAGTGCAGTTACAATGCCAGTTCCATTGATATTCTGCTGCCAGGGCAAAAACAAGCATAAGAATAGAAATAACGATATGCCTACAATCCACCTGGCCAACACCCTTCCGTTCTGAGGTGTGCTCAACGTGTAGAGCGAAGACAATGGCACACCCGTAATGTTCTTTTCTATTTTTTCTTTAGATATGTTCAGCATGGTGTTTATGTTAAATATGGTTTAACGTCATTGTAGCTACCATGATGCTTAATCTCGCCTTTATCGAAAAGGTATATTTTTTCGCAGTTAGGTAAAACCAATTCATCGTTAGTGATAAAAACGATGGTTTTTTTGCAATTGCCATGAATAAGTTTTTGAAGCATTTGCTTTTTTTCAGCTGCTGGAAAATCGAGATCCCAGTTGCTCACCACCAACAACCTGGGTTTGTCTATCAATGATTTTGCAAGTGCAATTTTATCCATCCAATCAGCCGGAAAATTCTTTGTTTCAGCGGGTAGGTGGGTTGAAAGACCATTCGGCAAATAACCCAGGAAATCCGAAACGCCCGTCTCATGCAACACTTCAATCAAGTCTTCCTGCGAAATTCCAGGTTTACCCATGGTGATGTTTTCGAGTATGGTGCCATCAAACAAATCTTCCCGCCCGTTGAATCTGTTGATGTAATCTCGCAGGTACATCAGGTTCAGGTCCTTAATACTCAATCCGTCGTAAGCTACTGAACCTTTGTATTCACTCAAAACTCCGGAAAGCGCATCTGCCAGCAATTGGGTTTCGTGTACCCTCAGCCCAGCAAAAGCGATTACCTGCCCTGGGTTGATAACCACATCATTCAGGAATAGTTTTTTTCTATGATCTGCGGGTAAGGTCAATTCAAAGTGATGAATTTCAAGCTTTATGCCATCGTTGTGCTTTCCTAGACCGCTTACAAACCCGGTTTGGCGCTCTATCGGTAAATCTGTGACATGCCCGATTTTATCTAACCCGGTGAGCAAATCATACACAACATCCATGCTGAGGATGGTTTTTTCAACTGCCTGAACAAGCAATATGATCACAACTTCAGAGGCCACAAATTGGCCCAAAGTAATTTGTCTATCCACCACCAAAATGGTGCCCAGAATGAGCAGGCCACCTGTAACTACCGTTTTAAACCCGATGAGGTTTGCAAATTGTGATACAAGTACTTTAAAGTGCTGTTTTCTGTAATACAAGTAGTTGCCCAAAAGAACGTCAGTTTTTTGGATAGGCAGCGAGCTATTGCCTGCATCTTTAAAACTGGGAAGAACTCTGGCCATTTCTTCCAGCCACTGTACTATTTTGTATTTGTAAACCGATTCATTGATGTTCGATTCCATTCCCTTTGGACCAGTCACCCGGAAAAAAACATACAAATAAATGATGAGCGAAATGCCAAAAAGGATGAAATAGGGATGATAAGCAGACAGTAGAATAAGACCAAAAAATATTTGAACCACCGCTGCAATGAGTTCTATAAACAGCTTTGGAAGGCCTTTTTGGATGGTGACTACGTCGAAAAATCGGTTCACCAATTCGGGTGCATAGTAATTTTTTAGGGTTTCTTTTTTAAGCCGGGGAATTCGGTATGCGAACTCATAAGCAGCTTTTACAAACACCCGCCGCCTCAAAATCTCGACCAGAGTTATTTGCATAATTTGCAGACCACCACTCAGCAATACACCAATAATCACCAAACTGATGAGTACAACTACCGAGTTGAAAACCAGACCTCCGGAAATGAGAGAAATGATGGCCTGTATGCCTAATGGCAATGAAAGACTGATCAGACCAACTGCTACCGCATAAATATATATGTAAACAATGTCCTTTTTCTCATTGCGAAGCAGGCGAAAAAGTCTTTTAATGGGTGTGTCGTGCCCATGTTCATTTTCGTCTTCATGATGTCTGATGTTTTTACTCGCCAAAGGTTCCCACGGATAAAGTCCGATTAGTAGGTACTTGTTGCGGTCTTCTACATTAAGTTGGTCGAAAACCTTTTCAAAATTTTCAGGGTCAAATCGGGTAATATCCAGTTTTTTAGTTGCCTCCGTCGCTGAACTCCAAAAGAACGGTTCGTCGTTTCGGTTTGTGAATAATATCCAAACTTCTGGCTCATGGCCGTGCGGCACTCTTTTAAAAAGAATGCAAGGGCTCATCAGGTGTTTGAGGTGGAAAGTGAATTCATCTTTGGTGAGCCCACTTTCAATCAGCGATACATTTTGGGTGAGTAAACTTTCTTTAAGCACCGCAAGAAACCTGGCAGGACTTTGCTGCTCTGCTTTCTCTGATATGGAAGGCAATTGGGTGGTTTCCTTGACGGGAAATTCAATCTCCAGTAGTTCGGCAATTTTTACAGTAATTTTTGTCGAGAGATTTTTATTCATGCCTTTCAGAGATTGAATTTATAAGGGTTGAATGTTGATTTTGAATTATATAGCATTCGACAGCCGAAGTTGTAAGCAAATCTGAGGCCGAAAAACTGAAAAAATATTCGAAAATTGCCAAAATATCCGGTTGCAGGTTTGCAAATGCGGTGCAAAACAAGTTGAAGGTGGCTAAACTACCATGAAAGATTGATTAAAAGTATGGAAAGGGGTAGTTTAATTGAGATATTTTCATGAAAGTGGTCATCGTGGATTATGGATCGGGCAATATTGCTTCTGTTAAAATGGCTCTGAGCAGGCTTGGGCATGAAGCCATCCTGAGCAATAGAGAGGATGAAATTTATGCTGCTGACAAGGTTATTTTTCCTGGAGTAGGCCACGCCAAAGCAGCCATGCAACAATTGAAATATCATAAACTTGACGAGGTTATTCCAAAACTAACGCAACCTCTTCTTGGAATCTGCCTGGGTATGCAGCTCATGTGTTCTCATTCAGAAGAAGGCAGTACTGAGGCTTTGGGGATATTCGATGCTCCAGTGCAGCAATTTCCGCCACACCCTGAGTTCAAAGTTCCACACATGGGTTGGAACTTGATTGAAACCAGGTCTTTGGGAGCTAACCATGCCCAAATAGAATTGCCTGGCTACGTTTATTTTGTACATAGCTACTTTGTGCCTTTGCATGCAAATACCACAGCATTGGCCAATTATATCGTACCTTTTTCAGCCGCTCTGCAGCGAGATAATTTTTTTGCCACCCAATTTCATCCCGAGAAAAGTGGAAGTTTGGGTGCCCAGATTCTTCAAAACTTTTTAAAATTGTGAAGGAAACACCTGATTTTTCGAAGGGCAATGGACTTATTCCTGTCATTGTTCAGCATCATGCGAGTGGGGATGTGCTTATGCTTGGATACCAAAACGAAGAAGCTTGGAAGAAAACATTGGAAACTGGCTTCATTGTTTTCTTTAGCCGAAGTAAAAACAGACTTTGGATGAAAGGCGAAAAATCGGGAAACACGCTGAAATCGCTGGGCAGCAAACTCGATTGCGACAATGATGCTATTTTGTACAGGGCTATTCCACATGGGCCAACTTGCCACACAGGCACAAATTCCTGCTTTGGCAATGAACTTCAAAGTGATTTGGGTTTTTTGAATCAGCTAGAACAAGTGATACATCAAAGATTTGAAGATAAGACAGAAATCAAGTCATACGTGAAAAGCCTGAAAAAGCAAGGTGTAGCCCGCATGGCACAAAAAGTGGGAGAGGAGGGTTTGGAAGTAGCATTGGAAGCTGTTCAGGGCAACAAACAAAAATTAGTGGAAGAGTCTGCCGATTTGGTTTTTCACCTTTTGGTGTTACTTCGTTCTCAGCATTTATCATTGAAAGAAATCGTGCAGGTTTTACATCAGCGTCATCTCACATGAAAACAAACATCTATTCTCAAAAGCAGTCAGCTTTAATTCTGCAAATTGTTATACTGCTGCTAGGCTGTTTTATAATTTATGCACTTTGGCCTTTTCAGGCTGGTTTTGTGGGGGCACTCATCATGTATGCCGTTTTCAAAAACTGGTTCATTAAAAATGTCCGGGTAAAGGGGCGTAATAAAATGGTATACATCGTGGCTATTTTGCTTGTTTCTTTTGTTATCATCATTTTGCCCATACTTACCTTTTCCATCATGTTGGCTGACAAAATCTTGTATTACAGTAACAATTACGACGAATTGCTACATTTGGCGAAGACAATTCAGTCTATTTTGCCCATAGAGATTTTAACGCCAGATGTGGTCAAGAATTTCTTACAAAGCGGTGGACAGTTTATTTCTTCCTTGTTTTCATCCCTCATCGACCAGGCTTCGGGCATCATTATCAACATATCTATGATGTATGTGCTTCTTTTTTTTATGCTTTATAAACAGGAAGAATTTCACATGGCTATGTACCGCTACATTCCTTTGGCAAAAGAAGACATTGATAGGTTGAGGGATGAATTCCGAACTTCAATAGATGCCTACGTAACTGGACAGGGAATCATTTCACTCATTCAGGCGTTTTTGCTAGGTTTTGGTTTCTGGCTTTTCGATTACCCTGATGCGGTTTTTTGGGGCTTGGTTGGGTTTTTTCTCTCTTTTATTCCTGTAGTCGGCACACCATTGATCTGGGTACCTGCAGGGCTTTTGGGTATTTTGACAGAAAACGATTATAATGGATGGGGGCTTATGATTTGGGGAGCGTTATTGGTCACAAATATCGACAATGTGCTTCGGTTTGTGCTGGCCAAAAAAATGGGCAATGTACCACCATTGATTACCATTCTTGGAGTGTTGATTGGCATTCCATTTTTTGGTTTGATGGGTCTTATTATTGGGCCATTGATACTTATCTACTTTTTGATTTTAGTGGATATTTATGTCAAAAACTCTCCTTCCGGCAATCGGGTATTTACAAATCAGTTTGAAGAATAAATTCAAGCTGTTTACTTTACGGTTTCACATGCAAATGATATGAGGCATCATTACCTCGAAAACAGGGACATTGTACTATTCAGCTACCAACCCTGGGATAATGCAGTGGGCTTTAATTTTAAAGACCTTGCTCTTGAATTTGCGAAAAAAAATAGAGTTTTATTCGTAAACAGAGCGCTCGATTACCTCACTGCTTTTTTAAAACGAGACGATGCTTCGGTTCAATCCAGATTACTGGCTTTTAAATCAGGTCAGAATGAATTAATAGAGGTTTCGCCCAATCTTTTCGTTTACAACCCTAGGGTAATTCTGAAAAGCATCAACAGTATTCCGGTATCCACCATCCACGACTATTTCAGCAACCAGAACATTAAAAATCTAAGTGTTGAATTGAGGAAAATGATTCAGACTCTAGGCATGAATCGGATTATTTTAATCAACGATAACGATTTTATCAGAGGTCTTTACTTGCCCAAGTACCTCGACTATGACGCTTACATCTATTATTTGCGGGATTACATGCTGGGCATCAAATCGCACCTGAGGCATGGGCCAAGGCACGAACATGCTTTGATGACCAAAGTGAACCTGGTTACTGCGAATTCAGTTGCGCTGGCAGATTATGCCAAGGAGTTTAACCCCAACAGTTTCAATGTTGGTCAGGGTTGTGAATTGAGTCTTTTTTCTAAAGACAGTTTTGCTTTGCCTCCAGAAATGGCGGCTATTCATGGGCCTAAAATTGGCTACGTTGGTGCATTGAGCCAGTCAAACCTGGATTATTTGTTGTTGGAAAAACTGGCCAGGGAAATTCCTGAAGCACAGTTGGTTTTTGTAGGCTCTGCCGATGAAACATTTGCACATTCTGTACTCAAGCAAATGCCTAATGTTCATTTTCTAGGCTTGAAGCGACCCGAAGAGTTGCCTGCTTACATCCATGGTTTCGATGTGTGCATTCACCCGCAAAAAATATCAGAGCTCACCACTGGAAATTTCCCCAGAAAAATCATTGAATACCTGGCTGCAGGAAAGCCCACCATTGCTATAAAAACCCAAACCATGGAAGAATGTGGACAATATTTGCTACTTTCTGAGACAGCTGACGAATTTGTGAACATGGTACGTTACAGCCTCAACAACTTGCAATCCTTGCACGAACCTTCCAAAATTCTCGGTAGGAAAAAATATGCATTTTCACATACCTGGGACAAAAGTGCCGGTTTGATAGGCGACGCCTACCACCAGGTGATGGAGGAAGACAAGTTTTTCAGCCTTTAAAAAAGTGTTCCAGATCTTTGTGCACCGGAGAAGTTTTAATCATTTTCGTGTGCTTTTTATGCCAGGCCACGTCGTTCCACATACCTTTAAATTGCGGCCCACAAAAGTTGCTGGTGCAAAGCGCCACCCACCTACCTGATAGTGCCGCCTCGGCTACGCCAATTTCGCAAAGTTCTTTTACCCAATCCCAATTGAGCATAGGCCAATCTTTGTAGTCTACTACAGCCCAACCTTCGGTGGACATCAAGGGTTTTCCACTTAGTTTGCTCCATTCCACGCCGAGTTTTACGCCTTTTCGTAGTTTTTGCTTCCAATAATCGGGTTTGCTTAGGTATAATGCTTCACCCTTTGCCACCAGGTTTGCATATCCCGTTGTTTTAAACCTTTCGTAGTTGTAGCCCACTTGTTTGTAAAACTCTGAAAAAGAAGTCATCCAGATATGCAGTTCCAAAAAGCTAAAATAAGACACATCTTCACTCGTAAAGGTGTCGAACTCGGAGGTGATGGAAAAGGTATAAGGAATGGAAGGATATTGCTGTCGAAGTAATGCAATGGACTGGCTCATCCATTTTTTGCCCTCATCACTGTTTCTTTTGATGGATTTTTGCAGAAATGGAGTCCAGACTTTCAACGCAAATTCATTGCTAAGGTCCACATATAAAATGTGTTTCAGCAGGTCTTCTTTGGCCAATAAATCCAATGTTTGCTTCCAAACCGACGCCAAGGAAGCTGCGTCAGTTACTTTCATATACGTTTTTTGCTTGTCCTGACGCCACCATGTGCTGAGGGCTACTTTAATTTTTCTTTCGCCACATTTTTGTATAAACTCAATGAGTGAAGGCAAAACCTGCACCTTTACCATGGCAGGTGCACCCCAATCGTTTTGATTCCAAACGGGTATCAGTTCCCATATTTTTGCCGGATTTTCAGAAACCAAATGCGGATATGCATCGATGCGAACGGCGTTGTAGCCTCGCTCTTCCAATTCATCGAGGGCTTTGTTCCAATCTTCGTACCCACCCCCAATCCATCGGCGCTCAAGCCAGCTAAAATCCCACATGGCAATGGCATAAGGATGAAACAACTTATCAGCTGGATGTTCCTCTGTTGGGGTGCTTTGCGATAAAAGCGGCAAACCGCCCATGGCTATACCAGCCAGCGTGGTTTTTTCAATAAATTTTCTTCTGTTTAGCATGGGCTGAAAACTACAAAATAATTCTACAGCATGTTTTTTACCCGTTCAGAAATTTCTGCACAAGTTCAAATACTGCTTCTGGCTGTTCGGCATGCACCCAATGGCCAGCTTTGGCAACAGTTTCGATTTTGACGTTTTCAAACTGTTTAAAAATGTCGGTTTCATCCCTTTCTTGAATGTATTTTGATCGTTCGCCTCGAATGAAAAGGGTAGGAGTAGCCACAGGTTTTGCGTTTGAAAAAATCTTTCCAACTTCTTCAATATTGGCTTCTATGGCCTTTAGATTCACTCGCCAGGCAAAGGTGCCTTTATCAGTTCGGTACAGGTTTTTGAGCAAAAACTGCCGGATATCAGTTTCTGAAATATTCGTAGCCATAGCTTCTTCGGCTTCTTGCCGGGAAGTCGTGTTGGCTAAGTCAACACTGTTGAATCCAGCGATAATTTCTTGATGATGAGGTGGATACTTCCGGGGAGCAATGTCTACGATCACCAGTTTTCGCAATAATTGCGGATATTTTTCAGCAAAAAACATGGTCACTTTGCCGCCCATGCTGTGGCCAATGAGGTGAAATTGATCAAAACCGAGGTCTCCTGCAAGTTCATGCAAATCGGCGACCATGACGTCATAATTGAAAACCTCATCGTGCGGCGAGCGACCATGGTTGCGTAGATCAGGTACGATGGTTTTAAACTGTTCTCCAAATTTTTTGGCCAGGGTTGTCCAGTTGTCGCCTGAGCCAAACACACCATGAAGGATCACCAATGGAAAGCCTTCTCCATATACTTTGTAGTTGAGTTTCATTCTGGCAAATTGAAGAGAAAAAGGTAAAACTAAAATTTTGGATCGGTGGTTTACCTTAAGTACTGATTCAGTTTAAGCACCAAATCAGGGTCTGGGCAGTTGGATAAATAGGCCTCTTTTTCGCTAAACCGACACACACCAGGATAGTCGCCATGACACCCTTGCATATCCAGAATGACCTGAAAATGCAAGTGTGGCGGCCAAAAGCCATTTTCAGCCGGTGCGCCAAAATGAGCAAATACTTTTCCTGCTGGTATAAATTGCCCGGGTTGAATGTCTAAATCCCCCTTGCTTAGATGGCCATACAATGTGAAAAATATTTGTTCCTCTATTGTATGTTCAAGAATGATGGTGGCTCCATAGTCCCCAAAAGCATGATTGAATCCAAAACTATGCACATGTCCATCCAGCGGAGTAGAAACAGGAGTGCCAACGGGTCCCCAGATATCTGTACCCAAATGCAACCGACGCGGCTCGCCTCCTGATGGATCATCAAAAACCCTGCTTCGGCTGTATACAGTTCTATGCTCTGCATAGCCGCCAATGCCATATCGTGCGCCAGCTTTGGCCATTTTTTCAGCTACATGTCGACTAAATAGAGCCGTATTTTCAAGTAGCTCGAAAGTCAGGTCATGGTTAGATTCTGTAAAATCTATGGCTAATAGCTGGTCAACAACTGGATCGAATTCCACCACCGAACAATATGATAATTTCGAAATCACCTCCGGATATTTTACCCTGCTGAACATTTTTTCAATCAAAAATTTTAACTGTAAAGTTGGCAATTTGATAACAAACAATTGGACAACTAAGCAATGGGTATAAAGTTCTTTTAAATCTACCTGATAGACTATTTATAGTTTGTTGTTGGCGCATCATTGTTAAATATTCTGAATGGAAATTTTCTTTTTATCTTTCATTGCCTTAAAGTGCGAAGGTGTAAGACCTGTTGCATTTGTAAACTGGGTAGATAAAATTGTGCCACACTGCAGTAATGTAGCATATCTGCAATTTCAGAAAAAGTGTTTGCACCAAACAAAATCAGTTCCTTGATGCGTTCAATTTTCAGTGCAATGATATACTGCCCTATGGTTTTGGCCACTATTTCAGCAAAGAAATTGGCCAAATAGGCATAAATATGGTTGAGCTCCTCGCTCAGCAAAACGGAAAACTTGAGGTTTGACTTTTCTTCCTATTTATATCGTAATCTACCAAGACCTGCCTTATTTTTCAACCAGCATACCTTACTTTATTCCAGCAATTTAAGTCCTGCTTTTTTGAGCTTACTGTGAATTTGCCTTTTGTCATCATCAGATATTTCTTCTTTTGTTGTGATTTCTCCCAATTCTACCCTCACAAGTTTTATATCGAGTTCCTCGCAAGCTTCTCTCAAAAATGCCTTGCAACTTTCGCAGGCCATGTTCCTTATATATCTTCACAAAGGTTTTTTTGGGTTGATTCGTTTGACCCACTATTTCAATCAATTGATTGCAATGGCTGATTTCAGCGGAATCTGCCCAGGTAATTCTACTTATGTCTTGATCCTATTATAATGGTTTTATCCAAAAGCATTTTTTCAACCCTGTCTGCAACATATTCAGCACGATTGATACACTTGGTAGTTTAATTATTCAAGATTGAACTTATGGTTCGTGTGTAAAAATTGAACCAAAACAACGATCATTCAAGCTTTAAAAAGTCAATTAAATAGAGTAAAAGCGTAATAATCGTTACTTTCACGCTCTGCCAGAAAAAATAAAAGGCTAATTTTGTGGGCTCGGATTGTTGAAAACTGTCTGAGCGATGTTTTACAAGGCAAGTGGATTGAACCAGTTTGCCGATTGCATACACCAAATCTACATGGCCGATTTTAGACCCTTTAAGGGTTGGTTCTATAACCCTGATTTGATAAAAAACCTTCAGGATGTTGTTTGTCCTTCTTTCGATTTGCTTTCGGAAGAAGAAAAAGATGAGTTGAACAGAATTCCATATAACAGCATACATCTCACTCGCTTTGCACCAACCATGAAAACCGTAGAACAACGGCTTTTCGATGATTGGAAAAACCACAACATCTTGGTGCAGGATTCAAAATCTGCTTTGTATGCTTACAGACAAACCCAACCAGGCAAGCCTCAAAATCTTGGGTTGATTGGCATGATTCGGGTAGAGCAGGAGCCACAACAAGTGGTGTTGCGCCATGAGCTCACCTTTTCTAAAAACATGCCTTCGAGGCTTCGTTGGTTAAACGAAAGCCAGGTAAATGTGACCCCAACTCATGGTTTGTTTGGTCATTATGAACAAGAAATTAACTTGTTGCTCAGTAAAGCTTTACTAAAACCTTTCATCAAAGTACGAGACCAGCACCATGTGTTGCACGAAATAGCCAAAGTGATAAACCTTGAGGAAATTCGCAGTATTCAACATTGGGTCAAAGATCAGAACGTGTTTTTAGCCGATGGACATCACCGCTTCGAGGCTGCCCAAAATTACCAGAAGCATCAGGCTGAAGCTAACAAACTACACACGGGTGAGGAGGCTTACAACTTTCACCTCATGTATTTGACAGGTGTTAACCACGGCACAGCACCCTTGATGCCCTATGCACGCTTGTTTAAGCTTCAAAGTAAATTTCCCTGGGATGCATTTTTAGGTAAAATTAAACATTGGTTTACCCTTGAGGACTCAGACAGGTTGCCGAGCAGAGACGAAATTAGTTTACAGGGGTTTGGGAGCTCTTATATTTTGAGGCCAAACGCATTGGCCATGAAGGTGACCTCCGAATATTTGCCCGACCATACTTTGCCACATGGTGTATTTTATTTGCAAAAATTGTTGCTCGAGCAGGTGTTATATCAACTGGTTTCTCCTGAACAATTGCGTATTGAATTTGACTACCATGTGGAGCACATTGGTCAGAAATTGGCAGACGGAGATGCAGATATTGCCTTGCTTCCGGCACCGGTGGAAGTAAATGAACTGGTTTCACTTTCAAAAAAGGGAATTTTGTTGCCCCAAAAATCGACTTGCTTTTTGCCAAAAGTGCCCGCTGGTTTGGTGGTAAGTTCCATAAAAGAATATGAATCAGTCGAAGCGCCTCATTTTAGCTTCTAGTTCGCCAAGGCGAAAGCAGCTGATGCAAGAAAGCGGCTATCAGTTTGAAGTGTTGCCAGCTGACATTGACGAAAGTTTTCCAGAAGACCTTAATTTTAAACAAGTTCCGGTTTACCTGGCAAAGCGAAAATCAGAAGCACTGATTTCACAACTTTCCGCTGATTGTGTGGTGCTGGCTGCCGACACCATTGTTCATTTTCAGGGTCGCATTTTGAACAAGCCAGCTGATGCCCGGGAAGCTTTTTATATGTTGAATATGCTGGCAGGGCAAACCCATGAAGTGGTGACAGGTGTAGCCATAGCAGAAGGTAGTCATGTAGAAGCTTTCTATGACCTTACCGAAGTTACTTTTATGCCTTTAAGTGAGGCTGAACTGCGGATATATATTGAGCGTTTTCATCCCTTCGACAAAGCCGGCAGCTATGGCGCACAGGACTGGATTGGTTTGGTGGGTGTACAAAAAATCAATGGATCTTATTTTAATGTGATGGGGCTACCCATGCATGTGGTGTATGAAAGGTTAAAAAATTTCGGAGTCAACCCATTTCAGGCCTAAAAAACTCCTCTGCCACTTGTTCCATCCAGCCTCTGTGCGGTAAAGCTATGGTTTCAAACCCACAATGACCACCTAAAGCAGAAGGCAAAAATCTGAAATGATTGGAGTTGAATTTCGGGAAACATTCTTTAGAAAGCATAGGATCGTTGAAGGCATTAATGAGAATGGAAGTGGTGCGAATGCGGGGAAGAAAATACAAGGAGCTGTTTTCAGTGTAATAATCCTGGGCTGACAAGTAGCCATGAAGTGGAGCAGTGATGGCATCGTCGAATGCAGGAATAGAACGTGCAAAAAGTCCATCTTTGATGTCCCATTCAGGAAAGTTTACTCGCTTTCGTTTGATTTTCCTTTTGAGAGCCATTAAAAACCTGCGGTTGTAAATGCCAAGCCACGATTTTTGAATGTGGAGACTGGCAGACGCCAAGTGGCATGGAACCGAAAAACAAATGGCTTTTTTGACTTGATCTGACATGTTTTCTCCCTTTTCACCAAGCCATTTCAAGGTCAGATTTCCACCTAAACTAAAGCCCACCAAGTATATTTCACCATAAAAAAGCTTGAATTGATCTACGAGAAAGTCTAAATCTTGCGTGAATCCACTGTGGTAAAAATGTTTTTTGTTATTCAACAACGCCCCGCAGCCACGCATATTCCAGGCCAGCACATCATACCCAAGCGTATGAAAATGATTGATAAACCGAACGATGTAATTTGAGGTAGAACTACCTTCTAATCCGTGGGTGAGGATGAGCAATTTTGGGTTTTGGTTTTTATACCAATCAATTTCCAAAAAATCTTCATCAGGGGTTTTGACGATTTGTTGCTCCGGTGTAAAATGCAGATTATGGCTTCTGAGTGCTGGAATAATGGTTTGAAGATGACCATTAAATTCAGTGCGTGGTGGTCGGCAGGGGTGCGCTAACATCCATTTTGCGACCCTTTCAAAATTCTGCATGTCAGCCAAACAAAATTCCAGCTATGGTGGCCGACATATAAGAGGCCAAAGTGCCGCAAATGAGGGCTTTTACACCAAGCCGGGCCAGGTCTTTTCTGCGGGAAGGCACCAATTCTCCAATACCACCCAACTGAATGGCAATGCTGCTGAAATTGGCAAAACCGCAAAGTGCAAAACTGATGATGAGCTCAGTTTTCTTTTCCAAAACACCTGCTTTGAGCATGGGCGAAAGTTCCAGGTAAGCCACAAACTCATTGATAACCATCTTTTTTCCCATCAAAGTACCTGCTGTAAATATATCGGCAAGGGGCACACCCATAGCCAATGCAAAAACTGAAAACAAACGACCTAAAATAAAATTCATGCTCAAAGTAGACAAGTCAACTCCTAACAATGCTTCGGTTAAACCAGCTTTCACCATCAACCCGCCCATGAAGCCAAGTACATAGTCAACAAAAGCAATGAGGGCAATGAATCCAATCAGCATGGCAATGACATTCAAACTCACTTTCAGGCCATCGCCGGCACCATGCGAAATGGCATCGAGCAAATTGGCATGTTGCTTTTGCACGTCGAGTTTTACCACACCATTTGTGCTCGATTCTTCAGTTTCAGGCCAAACAATTTTAGAAATTACCAAAGCACCCGGTGCGGCCATTAAACTGGCTGTCAGCAAATAGGAAGCCGGTACTCCTAATGCAATATAAACTGCCATCACCCCGCCAGCAATACAAGCCATACTTCCCGCCATGGAAGCCAACAATTCCGACATGGTCATGGTGGGTAGATAAGGTTTAATCATGATTTGTGCCTCGACCTGACCCACGAACACACTCGACACGTTCGACAAGGCTTCTGAACCACTCACCCGCATGAGTTTGTGTACCACTTTGGCCACCAAACTCACCACTTTTTGCATAATGCCTAATTGATAGGCCACGTTTACCAACACAGCTACAAAAATGATGGTGGGCACTATTTTAAAGAAAAATACGAAATCGTTGCCAGCACCAAAAGCTCTGTCCATCAGCTCTTTGTTCACCAAAGCGCCAAATACAAAGTCGGCTCCTTTATTGGAAAAAGAAAGTACTTTTTCGATGATGTGACCGAGTCCGCCAAATATTTTTTGTCCAAATGGTACTTTGAGAACAAAAAAAGCCAGTAATACTTGAATGGCTAAACCTGATAAAACTAAGCGGAGGTCGATGGCTTTGCGGTTGTTGCTGAGCAAATAGGCCAATCCAAGGATGAGTGCAATGCCAAAAAGGCCAATGAATCTTTCCAAAATAATCGATGATTAAGGCTCGAAATGTACAAATTTCAATGAATGCAACACCAAAGTGGACGTTATTCGTACTTAGTGCCCGTATTCCAAAACATAAATCCCCATTTGATGGCCTGTTCTTCAATGATTTTTGTGGTGGGTTTGCCAGCTCCATGGCCTGATTTTCTGCTGATCAGTATGAGCGTTGGATTGGAGCCTGTTTGTGCTTCCTGCAAGGCTGCTGTAAATTTAAAGGAGTGAGCCGGCACCACCCGGTCGTCGTGGTCTGCTGTGGTCACCAGGGTGGCAGGGTAGGAGGTTCCTTTTTTTACATTGTGCAGCGGGGAGTATTTGATCAGATTCTTAAAATGCCTGAGGCTATCGCTGCTGCCATATTCCACAGCCCAGCCCCAACCAATGGTGAATTTATGGTAACGAAGCATATCGAGCACACCCACGCCCGGAAAGGCAACTTGGAACAAATCTGGCCTTTGGGTGATACAAGCACCTACTAAAAGCCCGCCGTTGGAACGTCCTTCAATGGCGAGTTTTTCTTTTTTGGTGTAGCCTTCTTTGATCAGGAATTCTCCGGCAGCAATGAAATCGTTGAATACATGTTGCTTGTTGAGCAACATGCCTCCCTGGTGCCATTTTTCGCCCAATTCGCTACCACCCCGAATGTTGGCAACTGCATACACCCCGCCTTGTTCCAGCAAAATCAGGTTCGAAATGTTGAAAGCAGGTGTAATGCTGATGTTGAATCCGCCATAGGCATACAGCAACGTTGGATTTTGACCGGTCAATTTCAATCCCTTTTTGTGCACAGTAAACATGGGCACTTTTGTTCCGTCTTTGCTGGGGTAAAACACCTGCTTCGTTTCATATGCTTCAGGGTTAAATTTGGCTTCCGACTTCCTAAATAAAGTACTGTTTCCTGTGGCCAGGTTGTAGCGGTACATCAAGGTTGGGTAGGTGAACGAGGTGAAAGAATAAAACACTTCTGTATAGTCTTTTTCACCATAAAATCCCCCGGCAGTGCCCAGGGAAGGCATAGGAATTTCTTTTTCCAGTTTTCCGTCCCGGCTATATTGATAAATGTGAGTCGACACGTTTTCAAGATAATGTGCAAATAATTTTCCTCCTGCCATGCTCACGGTTTGTAATAAGTGCTGCTTTTCAGGTATTACATCTTTCCAGTTTTTGGGATCTGGATTGGCAGGATCAATGAGCACCAGTCGATAATTCGGGGCATTCAGGTTGGTTTTCACAAGTAGCTTGCCATCTATATTGTCAATCACATCGTGGTTGTTTTTAAATCCCGGAATCAGGACTTTGAAATCCGCTTGACCACTTTTCAGGTCTTTGTACAAAATTTGTGAACCGTCGGTGCCTTCCGCAGCGGAAATAATCAGAAAACGCTCATCTTCTGTAATATCCATACCATAATACCGCAAAGGGAAGTTTTTGTCTTCAAAAATCAGTTTGTCATTTTCCTGTTTGTCGCCCAGGGTATGGTAGTAAATTTTCTGGTTGGCATTGGCATTCGAAAATTCTTTTCCTGCCGCAGGTTTGTCGTATCGGTTGTAGAAAAATCCATTGCCTTGCCAGGTGGCACCTGAAAATTTAACCCATTCCAGTTTGTCGGCCAACACCTTACCACTTGGCACTTCCATCACACCAATTTCCTGCCAGTCGGAGCCTGATTTGCTGTATGAAATGGCTACATGCTTTTTGTCTTTGCTGAAACCCATCAAACCTGCCGTGATGGTGCCGTCAGTGCTCAAGCTATTCGGATCGAGAAACACCCGAGGTTCCCCTTCCAGACCTTCCTGAATGTAGGTAACTGATTGATTTTGAAGTCCGTCGTTCTTGTCGAACAAATAATATTGGCCTGCTTTTCGGGGGAAGCCATATTTCGGGTAATTGTATATTTCAGTTAAGCGCTGCTGTATTTTTTCAATGTAGGGGATGCGTTTCAGGTACGAAGCTGTGAGTGCATTTTGCTCATCCATCCAGGCGTTTACATCTTTGGCCGTGTCGTCTTCCAGCCAACGATATGGATCGGCAACAACTGTACCGTGGTAGTTGTCGGTTACTTGTACTTTCTTGGTTTTTGGATACTTGAGTGGCTGAGAAAATGCAGGCATAAAAAGAATTGAAAGCAAGGGAATGAGTCCCCAAAACGATGATCTCATGGTTGTGGTGGTAATGTGGAGGCAAACATAGGGAACAGAAGGGGAATTTAGTTTCAGCGTTTCAACTTCTTTGTTCTGCCCTTTTGTTTTCCTGATTTGTATTTGGAAATAGCTTCGAGCTCTCCCTTTTCATCGAAAAACAGAAATTCTCCGTCTTCCTTGCCTTCCAGATAATGGCTTTGTTCGTGCAATGTGCCGTCGCTTCTCCAGGTAGTCCAGGCACCATGGGGCACTCCACGCTGGTATTTGCCCAACCTGATTCGTTGACCATTTTCTGCAAAAAACTCCCATTCACCTGTGTAGAGACTGTTTTCAAATCGACCGTGCTTGGCCAACACGCCATTCGGATGCCAATATTTCGAAGAATCAGACTGCACACCTGCATGCCAGTTTTCTTTGGCTTGCAACAGTCCGCCAAAGCCATAATAGGTGCATGTGCCGTGCAGCATTCCTTGTTTGTAATACTCTTCTGCATTGAGGTGGCCATCAGGATACCATGTTTTCCAAAAACCTATTTTTTGCCCAACCGAATCGACCTGACCTTTGGCTTTCAACTTGCCATCGGCATACTTTTCCTCCTTCCATGTTTGTGCAAAGCAGTTTTGCATGCAGCATGAAATCAATAAAATAAAAAGTGCGATTTTCATCAATAGGGGCGCATGGCTTTTACAAAAGTCTTTTTGAAGTAGCTGTGGCTCAGCAGGTTTTCTACCACACCCAGCTTGGAAGAGGTGTGGATGAACTTGATGTTGTCGGCATCTTTCACTTCTGTTACCAGGCCAACGTGCGTAATGCCACTTCCAATGGATCTGTCAGCAAAGAAAACCAGATCGCCCGGTTTGATTTGGTTCAAATTTACCTGCTTCCCAAGGTTTGCTTGTTCTTTAGAAGTTCTGGGTAGCTTAAACCCAACACTTTCAAACGAGGCAACCATCAAGGCCGAACAATCGATTCCCATTCGGTTCACGCCACCATCTCTGTGTGGAGTTCCCGTAAAAGAACGTGCTGTTGAAACAACTTTCGAAATTTCTTTGGAAGTAATCTGTACAGAGGAGGCTACCTGTGTTTTACTGGTTGGTTTACGTCTGGATGTTTTAGATTTTTTGCCGCCTTTGCATCCCCCAAAGCCAATAGATAGAACCATGACAGCGACAATACCCAGTCCGGCCGTTTTTTTAAGAAAACAACTAATGCTTTTGCGTGTCAACTTTAAGCTACTGGGGTTAAACATCAATCAATCAGGCTTTAGTAAATTCAATTCAAAGGAACATAAAAAACCTGATAAATTGCAAATGTTTCAATGACCAGCCCTGATAGAGGGAAAAGAGTGAGATTTTACATGGAGTCGAACTCCATTGCAGGTTCAATTTTATGGGTAAATCACAGCATTTATCTTCAAAACCCTTTTATTGGCATCGAATTGCAAACCAAAGCCAATCGAAATTTCTAAATGGCTCCTTTCAAGTTTGAATAGCAAGCAACCAAGTAAATATTCAGTACAAGTGACCCAGATTTCAATAGTTGTTCCCCTGTTTAACGAAGAAAAAAACCTTCGCCTTTTATATGATAGGCTTACCAATGTGCTCACAGATATGGACAAAAGCTACGAATTAATTTTTGTAAATGATGGCAGTCGTGACGCTACGTTCGAAAGGGTAAAAAGTATTGCAGAGGAAGATCCAAAGGTAAAATACATTAATTTCAGCAGGAACTTCGGGCATCAGGTAGCTGTTTCAGCAGGTCTTGATATGGCTGTTGGTCAGTCAGTTGTAATCATTGATGCCGACTTGCAGGATCCGCCTGAGCTTATTGCGCAATTGTATGAAAAGCATAAACAAGGCTATGAAGTGGTGTATGCTAAACGCAAACAACGCAAAGGTGAAAGCTGGCTAAAACTGTGGACAGCTAAAATTTTTTACCGCTTATTGTCTACTTTGTCTTCCGTTGAAATTCCTTTGGATACGGGTGATTTTCGCATCATGGACCGAAAAATTGTGGAAGTGCTCAAGGCCATGCCCGAAAAGAATAAGTTTTTGCGGGGACAGATTTCCTGGGCAGGTTTCAGACAAACTTTTGTGGAATACAACCGTTCGGAACGAGCACATGGAGAAACTGGCTATACCTATGCCAAAATGATTCGATTTGCTTTGGATGGGATTACCTCTTTTTCTGATTTTCCATTGAAACTGGCCTCTATGATGGGTTTTTTTGTGTCAGGGGTTTCATTTTTCATTTTGGTCTTTGCTTTATATGCCAGACTGGTAACCAAGATGTACGTGCCGGGTTGGGCATCAACCATTACTGCAGTTTTGTTTTTAGGCGGCATTCAATTGATTGCCATTGGCATCATTGGAGAATACATTGGACGGATGAGTGCCAATGTGAAAAACAGACCGCTGTATATTATTGAGGATACCAATATCACACAATCAGGTACTTAGTTTTTTGGGCAACTGAAGACGGATTTCTTTACGCTGAATCCTGATCTCTGAATCTCTATCCTGAAAGTTAACCTTGGCGCTCTCAGGATTCTTAATAGATCGAGGGACTCCGTCCCGGTTGAGTAATAGTATTTCAAAACAATTTACCAACTTGCAATATGCCTCTTGCTGGATACAAAATCAGGGATCAAGCTGCGCAGCACTTCATTACATGCACAGTAGTGCAGTGGGTCGATGTATTCACAAGGCCGGTTTTTGCTGAAATTATGATTGATAGCCTCAATTACTGCATCAAAGAAAAAGGCTTGTTGGTATATGCGTGGATTTTAAAACCCAACCATTTACACGCTATTGTGGCCTCAAATGATGGAACTGAACTATCGGCCACAATAAGGGATTTCAAAAAGTTTTCAGCAGGAAAAATCCTGAAAGAACTGGAACAAACAAGCGTAGAATCGAGGAAAAACTGGCTGCTGTGGCTGTTTAATAGTGCTGGTACTGCAAACGTAAAGAACGACAAATACCAATTCTGGCAGCATGCCAATCACCCTGTAGAACTTAGTAATGCCACCATGCTGAAACAGCGGATGGATTATTTGCACCATAACCTGATGAGGGCTGGCTTGGTTGGGAGCCCTGAGAATACAAATATTCATCGGCTTGTGTTTACCTGAACAACAAGAAGGGTTTGGTGGAAATTACATATGTTTCGAACGTGAAAAGAAAAGGTTGTTTATGGAGTATTTCCTAGGCTTACCGGGACAGCCCTCGGATTTTATTGGGAGTTCGCAGTGAGGCACGCCAACACTCACGAACAGGGGGGGGTGTTCATCGGCGGTTTTTATGATTGGCGTTGCGAGTTCTTCAACCCTTCAAGTGGTTGAAACCCTTGAAGTGGTTTTGTAGCGAGCAATGGAGCCTCTACAAGATAGCATTTTTTGGAAGTAGAAAATATTTATGTTTGAAGAAAAAATATTGAGGTTGAAAAACATACTATTAGTGCTACTGATGCTTCCTGGCATGGGCTTTTCTCAACATGACTTTCTTAAGTTGAAACAATACCCCAATTGGTTTCCAGGCACATTTAAAGGCACATATTACGAAATGGTGGATTTTGACATTACAGATAAATTACCCAAAAGTTTTAAGCTAAAATCAATTGATTCCGCCTATCTTTCAGATCCACAGCAAGTAAAGCGCTATAAAAGTTTCTTTAAAGCCAGATTAAAACAACAAATTCCAGACACAAGTGGCAGCTACATCTGGTTAAGTGAAGTGCCAAAAATATTAATAACAAAAACAGAGCCTCCATTAAAAGAACAACCCCAGTTTGCCAGATGCTTAAAAAAGGCGGGAGACCAAATTGCAACAGCAGGAGTAATAACCTTGGCTGGTGCTTTGCTGGGGGCCGCAGCAGCGCAAAGCAAAGACCGAACAGTCCGCATCATAGGATTGGTAGGTTCAGGTTTATCCTTTATTGCCTCCACCAGTTTTTTGATTTCCGGGGGCTCAAACATTGCCAAAGCCGGGTATGCCTACAGGTAAATTTTAGTTGAAAATAGTACCATTCACTTTACGTCCTATCTGCGTTTCGCACAACTAATCTGTGCCACATTTCTTTCCCTGCTGGTAATTTCACTATGTTTGCCCCCACAATCGCTCTTTGATATTTCATGCTAGCCCGACGTATTCTTCGAATAAAGGTTTTTCAATCGCTTTACTCCATTCATACGCTTGAACAGGGCAATCATCAGGCCGGCTTCGACATGTTGATGGATGAAATAAGAGATCAAATCGAATATATAGACGCTACTTCCACCCAAAAGGAAGGCTACGAAAAGTTGGCTGAGGCAACCTGGAAGCCAGAAAAGCCCGATCAGGAAGACGAAACATTTTCGCTGCCAAACTGGCTGCAATCGCTGATCGGATCGCACAAAGCCACGCTCAAAAATCAGAATGAAAAAGACAGGCGCAATGTGGCCAAAAAGTTAGCCCTCGATCTGGAAGTAGTAACAGGTGAAACCATTGGGATGCTGAACCTGATGATAAACCTGATGGAAAAGGTGAATGAGAAGGAAGAAGTAAAGCAAACCAAACACTTCAACAACCAGCCATCGGAAGCCCACCTGCTCAAATTTGCCCAACACCCTATTTTACTGGCCCTGAAGCAATCGGATTGGTTTGAAAAAGAAACCAAAAAGCTGAAAAAACGCTGGTTCGACAACGAAGAACTTGTGCACGTGATGTACCGGGATTGCCTCTTGGGCAATGAATATTACCAGGAATACATGGCCATGGAAGCACCTACGCCCGAGGCACATGCATCGATGCTCAAAAACCTGGTGAAGCAAATGATGAAACACAAAGTGCTTCATCACGACATGATAGACTTGGATCTCAACTGGATCGAAAACAGTCAGTTGGCCACCATTGAACTAAAAAAGGCAACCAAAGTAGCCATTCAACAACCCGATTTTGTGTTTGGGTTAGATGTGTTTCAAAGTGAAAAGGAGGACATGATTTTTTTCATGAATGAACTTTTTAGCAAAACATTGGAGTATCAACATGAATGGCTCGAGATAGCTGCTGAAAAACTTGAAAAGTGGGAAGTAGGCCGTTTGGCTTTGTCTGACCGTCAATTGTATTGTCTGGCATTAACAGAAATGGCTGTTTTTCAGCACATACCCATCAAAGTTACACTCAACGAAGTATTGGAAATCAGTAAAACTTATAGCACACCCGACAGCTACAAATTTTTAAATGGCATGTTGGACAAAGTGAGCACCATGTTGCTACATAAGGGCAGGATTAAAAAGAGTGGCAAAGGATTGATGGACAATAAATAGGAACCACTTATTTTTGCAAAAAACCAACCAGGAATTATGAGTAGAGGAACAGCGCATTTATTGTTTTTTACAGTTGGAGTAACTGTGGGAGCAGCTATTGGCATTTTATATGCCCCCGATGAAGGCAAAAGCACCAGGGATAAATTGAGCTTTCAGTTGACCAAATACAGAGACAAATTGAAAGATATACTCAACAAGCTCAACGGGGCAGAGGTAGACAACTCGCCCATGAGTGCTGCCAAATCAGAAAGCCAACGCATCATAAACGACACCCGGGCTGAAGCAGAAAAACTGTTGAGCGATGTGGAAGCTTTGATGGGGCAAATCACCATATTGAAAGGTAAAAAAGACGAGGAATGAGATTAGGATTGTTTTTAACACGGAAACTCATTTCAGCGGGTATTTTCATATCCTGCCTGATGCTCTTTTCCGGCTGTGGAAAAAGCGACAATGCTGAACTTTCTGCCACAGAGCTCATCAACAATCCGAACACAGCGGACGCAAACGCTGACCCCGACAAACCATTGCCGCAAATCACTTTCGAAGAGCCGGAATTCAATTTTGGCGAAGTGCCGGAAGGAAATAAAGTGCAGCATTTGTTTAAATTTAAAAACACGGGCAAAGCTCCTTTAATCATTTCTGGAGCATCGGCGTCATGTGGTTGCACAGTGCCCAGCTATCCGAAAAAACCAATCGAACCCGGCGAAACAGAAGAAGTGACTGTGGTGTTCGACACCAAAAACAAAGCCGGAAACCAGATGAAAGTAGTGACCATCACAGCCAATACAAATCCAAGTCAAACCGAAATTGCACTGAAAGGTCTGGTGACTTTAAACGCTGAAAACACAAATAAATAATCAACAAAAACATCCATGAACGCACATTTCAACATGATACTTCTGCAAGCCGGAGGCTCTCCCTACACATCATTGATCATGATGGGGCTTATTTTCGTTGTTTTTTACTTTTTCATGATCAGACCTCAACAGAAAAAGCAGAAAGACCAAAAGAAATTTATCGAAGAACTGAAAAAGGGTGATCAGGTAGTGACTTTGGGCGGAATGCATGGCAGAATCTACGCTATAGAAGGCGACACCATTCAATTGGAAGTTGACCGTGGCACCAAATTGACTTTTGACAGGGCTTCCATTTCCATGGAATCTACCAAAAGGGTAACCAAGGAATAATACCATGATTTCCCGCCTGGTCCGACACATTTACGACGTCACCATTCACGAATGGAGGATATTGGTAGTGTGTTGTTTTTTGGCGGCTTGTCTTTGGTTTTTAAATGCCCTGAGTAAAAATTACTCCACCTATATTCTCTTTCCTGTCAACATTGTTTACGATGAGGAAAGCTATATGCCTGTTTCGAATTTGCCGAAATTTGTATCGGCCAATGTGGACGGCGATGGTTGGAAACTATTGGGTTACATGCTGGGCAAAAAAAGGGAAATTGACTACAGAATAGCGAATCCCATCGCCTCGAAACAGTTGGAGCACGGTAAATTGGTGACCTACATCAAAGCCATAGATCCTAAGTTGGACATCAATTACCTCAACGTTCAACCCAATCAATTCAGGTTCGAACACCGGATAAAGCGAAGAATTCGGTTGTATGCCGACATCAACAATGCCCAATTTGCAGATGGTTTTGACATGATGGGTGAAGCGAGATTGCACCCCGGATCCATAGAAATCTCAGGCCCGAAAAGCCTGGTAAATGCTTTGCCTTCGTTTTTGCCCCTTGCGCTTGACATGAAGGACATCAAGTCGGATGTTTCGAAAGAATTGGCCATCAATATTGGTGAGCTAACGCAATCTGACCTGGTTTCCATGTCGCACAAATCAGCCTTGGTGAAACTCACTGTATTGCCTTCGTTTGGACAGGTTTTGCAATTGCCGGTTTCCTGGACAGAGCCACATGTCAAATATAAATTGGTTCCTACGTCGGTGAAAATTTCATTCAATCAGAATGGAGTGAATCTTCCGCCTGCCATGCCGCATCAGTTTCAGGTTCAAGCCAATTTCAACGACATCAACTGGCAAGATAGCACAGTGCAGTTGAACCTGACCAAAAGCCCTTCCACTGCTATTTCATTTCGTATTCTTCCTGTATTTGCCAAAGTAAGGCTCGAATAATGATGCCTTACAAAGTTGGAATCACAGGTGGAATTGGCGCAGGCAAATCAATCATATGCCGGATTTTTGCGGTGTTGGGTGTGCCTGTTTACGACGCCGATGCTCGTGCCAAATGGCTGATGAACCACGATCCAGCTTTAAAGGAAAAACTTATAGCACTCTTGGGATCGAACGCTTATTTGCCTGATAAGACATTGAACAGGCTGTATTTAGCAGAATTGGTATTTTCAGACCCACACGTTTTGCAGCAAATAAATGCCTTGGTTCACCCTCGTGTGGGCGAAGATTTTCAGTCTTGGCACAACAAGCAGGTTTTTCCTTATGTATTAAAAGAAGCTGCCTTGCTTTTTGAATCCGGGAGTTACAAAGATTTGGATACCATCATCACAGTAACTGCTCCACTTGAACTTCGCATAACAAGGGTGCGGGAACGAGACCCACAGCGCAACCGGCAACAAGTGCTTGACATTGTGCACAAGCAATGGCCTGAAGAACAAAAAACTGATCTATCTGAGTTTGTAATTCAAAACGACGAACAAGCGTTGATCACACCCCAGATTGTGGCCCTTCACAACACCTTTTTGGAACGGGCATCAAAGCAATAGACGGCCTGCCATGAGCAAACCCGCCATACTCAGCGAGTCGGTTATTTTTCCTTGCATCACCAAGTCTACGGCATCGGCTAGCGGCAATTTCCAAACACTCAGTTGCTCGGTTTCTTCCGGTTCTGCTTCTCCAAAAGTCAGATCCTGCGCCAGGTATAGATAGCCAACTTCGTCGGTCACCGAGTTGGAGGTGTGGATGTTGCTCAACAGTGTCCAGTTAGAAGCAGTAATGCCCGTTTCTTCCAGCAACTCACGTTGAGCCGAGGCCAGTGGCTCTATGTCGATGGGGCCACCACCTTCCGGAATTTCCCAATGGTATTCATTTAAGGTGTAGCGAAATTGCCCCACAAGCCAGGTATTTAAATCTTTATCCACCGGCACAATGCCAATGGCCAGGTTGTTGAAACTTATGACCCCATAAATGCCATGTCCACCTGAAGGATTGATGACCTGATCTTCACGCACCGAAATCCAGGGATTGCTGTAAATGGGTTTCGACGAAAGGGTTTTCCAAGGGTTTCCTGTTGGATGATCGTTGAAGTTATGACTTGCCATGGGTGGTTTCCGGGAGTTCAAAGCGCTGTTTCAGGCTACTTTTCATTTGCTTGAAAAAGGCTGCATTGTCTTTTTTGTCAGTAAATATTTCGAGTAAGGCAGGGGAGGAGCTTTCGCTCATAAAAGCTGACCAGTTTTGCTTGAGGTCTTGCTCATTGTTTACTGGAAAATAATTGAATCCTTTTTCCTGGCAAAGGTGGCTGGCGTCGAGGGTTTGCTCTGTTTCAAAAAATTCTTCTAGTTCTGGTTGGCGAGCTGGTCCATCTATCATCCGAAAAATGTTGCCTCCTTGGTTGTTGAGCAGCACAATTTTCAAATTGGATTTCAAATGTTTATGCCAAAGTCCGTTTCTGTCGTAGAAAAAAGCCACATCGCCAACGAGCAACATGACCGGTTCATTCGTTGCTAAGCTATGCCCTACCGCAGTGCTCACGCAGCCATCAATTCCGCTGGTACCTCTGTTGGAAGTGATGTGCAAGTTGGGCTTGTACACATTGAAAAAGTTGGCATAGCGAATGGGCATGCTGTTGGCGACATGCAAATACCCCGATTCAGGCAATTGAGAAACAATGCTTTGGGCTGCTTTAAATTCATTCCAAAGACTTTGGGCAACTTCCTGTTCTACCTGATTTTTAGTTTCTGTATTCAGATTTTCCCATTGCTGAAAGTAAGGCGTTTCGGGTTCATTGAAACGGGCATAATAGCCATGCTCACCCAGTTTGGTTACAAATGAAACCACGTCATGCCGGATGATATGCGTCACCGTTCTGAACGTGTCAGCTACTTTTCCTTCCGGCTGAATATGCCAATGCTGTGCAGGTGGAAAATTCCTGATAAACTGTTTCAGGTTCTTGGAAATCAAAGAATTGCCGAAGGTCACCAACAGATCTGGTCGCAAAGCTTCTAATGGCTCGTCAGCCAGTTGGCCCAAAAACCAGTCGTGATCGGTAATTACCTTTTCTATGCCATGCAAATTGCTGGTCACGTCGGCCAACACCGGAATGCTGTTGTAATAGCGGCATGCATACACAGCATCCCGCAAGGATTGATTCCAAGGCATTTGACCACCGACAAGCATCTTTTTAGGTGCTGCCAGCCAGGCGTTCATCAATGGATTTAATTGTTCTTTGCTCAGGCTTGCTGTTGCACCGATGGTTTTAACAAACCTGGTTTTTTCGAAAGTCAGCTCTTCATCTTGTTCGGGATAAAGTGGCTCTCTGAACGGAAAGTTGATGTGAACCGGGCCCTTTTGCATGCATGTTTCTATGGCTTCGTTTAACTTGAACTGCATGTGTGCTCTGATGTCCTGGTTATCATATTGCTCAGGCATGCGCAAGAATAGATGTACATGCGAACCGAAGACCTGATCCTGATGCAAGGTTTGCCCATCTTGCTGATCAATCCATTCGAAAGGACGGTCAGCCGTGCAAACCAGCAAAGGAATTTGTTGATAAAAGGCCTCGGCAACGGCTGGGTAAAAATTCAATACCGCAGTTCCTGAAGTGCACACAAGTCCAACCACTTTACCAGATGCCTGAGCCAGGCCCAGTGCAACGAAAGCTGCAGAGCGTTCATCGGCCAGCACGTACGTTGTGATGTCAGGATGCCTGTTCAACGCAAGGGTAAGTGGAGCACTGCGGGAGCCGGGACAAACTACAAATGTGGAAACGCCATGCTGCGTTGCCAGTTGCACAAAATCGGTAGCCGTTTTATGAATCATGCTAAAACTTAGAGCGCCAATTCCCTCAGCTTGCCGAATGGAAGTTCGTGAATCAGTTTTTCGAGTTCAACTTCTTTCCCTTCCAGTCCGAATTTTTCCATGTTTTTCAATGGACGATCGGCCCTGAAATAGGCTATCAGTACAAAGTTCTTGTCCCGAAGCTGGATGTAGTCAGGGATTTTTGCTTTTCCTTTTACTTTGATGATGTACATCAACCGTTTAGTTTTTTATGATCGGCCAAAAACTTAGCCAGACCAATGTCTGTAAGTGGGTGGTTGAGCAAACTCATGATTACATTGAGCGGACAAGTTACCACATCGGCACCCAACTCCGCACATTGCACAATGTGCATCGGGTGGCGAATGGACGCTGCCAACACCTCTGTCATGTAACCGTAATTGTTGAAAATGGTTATGATTTGCTCAATCAATTCTACCCCGTCGGTGCTCACGTCGTCGAGTCGGCCTACGAACGGAGAGACATAAGATGCGCCTGCCTTGGCCGCCAAGAGTGCCTGACTGGCCGAAAAAATCAAAGTACAATTGGTTCTGATGCCTTTGTTTGAAAAGTATTTGATGGCCTTCACACCGTCTTTAATCATCGGTACCTTAACCACGATTTTCGGATCAATTTCTGCCAATTCTTCGCCTTCCCTGATAATGCCTTCGTAGTCTGTGGCGATTACTTCAGCCGACACGTTGTCGTCTACAATATCACAAATGGCTTTGTAATGACGGAAAACGTTGTCTTTGCCGGTTATCCCTTCTTTTGCCATGAGCGATGGGTTGGTGGTGACGCCATCCAATACGCCCAGGTTGTGTGCTTCTTTAATTTCTGCCAGGTTAGCGGTGTCTATGAAAAACTTCATAAGGTTCGTTGATTAAGTTTGTCGCAAAAAACGCATAAAATGCGACACGAATGAAACACACCTGGGGCAGTGAAGTAAAGCAGGACTGGCAATGGTTGGTCCAATTCATCAAACAACCTGAAATTCCAACTACATTCTGGTTGGTGTGGTTGGGTTATTTGGGGCTTTTGATTGGATTAAACTACGCCTTTGACTTTGAAAATGAGGTACTTGACACCCTGACACCGCAGCCTTTGCTTTTGTTAGGATATTTCATATTTTATTTTGTAGCCTTTACAGGTACGGTGCTCATTCAGCGGCTTTTTTACTTAAAAATTAATTTTCCGCTCGCCTTCTGGGCTTCATTAAGCTGGGTTTTGCTGGTGAAGGTGTTGAATGGAAATGCAGTAGTGTATAATTATTGGGTGGAAAACAGCGTGCCTTGGGAGCTGCAATATTTTGCTCGTCGGTGTTTGTCTAATTTCAGTCGGGCTACCATTGCTTTTGCGGGAGCTGGTTTGTCAGTGTTGATGTTTGCGCCCCATCAGACGAAAGATTTCTTTGGCTTGTTCTCCACCGGAAAGTCGTTGAAGCCTTATTGGCTTATGTTGGGCATTATGCTTCCGCTGGTGGTGCTGGCCTCTTTTCAAGCCGATTTTTTGTCTTACTATCCCAGGTATCAATCGACCGAAGCAGCTGAATACCTGCAGGTTCCCCAATGGGTGGCCACACTCACGTATGAGTTTTGCTATGGGACAGATTTTGTAGCTGTTGAATTACTGTTTCGAGGCATGATGATCTGGATTTTGGGTCGTTACATGGGTATTCATGTGGTGTTTCCCATGGCTACGGTGTATTGCATGATTCACTTTGGCAAACCACTGGGCGAAACCATCAGTTCCATCTTTGGAGGCACCATTCTTGGCGTGATTGCATACAACAGCCGAAGTATTTTGGGCGGAGTTTTCATACACCTGGGCATTGCCTGGTTGATGGAGATTGTGGCAGGGGTGCAGCATGCCTTTCGGTAATTCATGAAGTTGGGTGTTGCGGGTTGCGAGTTTGGGAGTTTCAAGTTTAGTTTATCTCTGGTCCTCCACTCGCATCTGTTTGCAACGGGTGCGGTTAAGAGGGCCGTTTGTAACGGCAACAAAACCAAACCCCACCCCAACCAATCTATCTTTAGTCTGCTTGCTGTCACTTATCAGATTCTCCGGATTCCGTGGTCATCTGCCAATAGTGCACACCGACTTCCGCATGTTAAAATCCGGCTTGATGGCGGGATTTTTTTTGGGTGTGCCGTTATTGGTGTTTTCATCAACAACTCCAATTTGCGCCGTTGTTGGTGTTTTCACCAACGACTCCGATTTTAGGATGGTTTGATAGAAATTATTTATATTTAAGTCTTGAAACAGACTAGCTATGCAATATGTAACATTGCCTTACGTTGCCCAGTCTCAGACCTCCGTTAGGGCGGAACAAGCTCTCGATTTTATTGGGAGTCCTAAAAGCCGGGTACGAACTCTCAGGACAGTAGGTGCCCAAAACAGATGGCTTTTCTGTTGCCAAAGAAATCCGGACAGGCAATAAATTGGTTCCCATCATTTTTATAACGGCTAAATCTTTAAAAGAAGACAAACTGAAAGGCTATGGCCTGGGTGCAGACGATTACATCCTAAAGCCATTTGACGAAGAAGAATTGCTTTGGAAGATTAAAGCTGTCATTCGAAGGAATTCCAAACCAAAAGCCAGGAATCAAACGGAAATCATCTCAATAGGAAAATATGCATTCGACCCTCAGAACCAGACCTTACACCTAAACGGAGAGGTGAAACGGATTGCAGAAAAGGAAAGCAAACTGCTTTTGTATCTGGCCAAAAACCGCAATCAGGTAGTAAAAAGAGAAGATTTGCTCAAAGACCTTTGGGGCGAAAACGATTATTTCCTGGGCCGCAGTCTGGATGTATTCATCACCAAAATCCGCAAATATCTGAAAGACGATCCTGCTTTGCGGATAGACAATTTATTTGGGGTTGGGTTTGTTTTGGTGGAAAGGAGGATGGATTAAACCCGAATTTCCAAAAGACCTTGCCCTGTGAAATTGAATTTAAATAGACACATTTCCCCTCGGTCTGTGGCTCAAAGACCGAATTGTGTTCTGCATGCCACAGACCACGGTGGAGATCTAAATCTATAATATCCATTCAAGAGAATGAAACTAAAAACATCAACTTAGATTAGCCCCATCGGGGCAAAATATTGGTAGAATTCGTTGCCACCAAAGTTTTCAAGTCCCAGCGGGACGAAATATTTTTTCATGGCAGAATTAGCACAATCTTAGGTTGACCTCTATGGTGGCCCAAAGACCGAATTGTGTTCTGCGTGCTGCAGACCACGGTGGAGAGTCGTGTTAAAAAAAATAATTCAAAGATATTTTAACTTTATTCTTTTTGATGTTTTTTTGAATGTCAATCTAAAAATCAAAATCAACTTCCATGAAAAATATCATTTCTCATTTTGCAATTTTTGCTTGCAGTTTAATCGGTGCATTTGCCCAACCCTCATATAATCTTCAATTTGCTCCTGCAGGTTCAATTTCTAGAAACCAATACTATGAATTGCCAGATGTAAATCCAGGCCCTGCAGGTGCAAATCAAACCTGGAGTTTTACACTCCCTGATACTGGAATCCCTGCCCCGATTTTTGAATATTTACTTCCTTCCAATACCCCATATCCAGATTCTTTCCCAACCAGCACCTTGGCTTCAAAAACTATTGTGAGTCAGGGTCCCATTCAGTATCAATTGTTTTCTTATTATAGGTCAACAGGAAATATAACCGAACAAGTGGGTTCTATTTTTATTTTGCAACAAACCACAGCCACAAGCCGATATTCCAATCCTGAAACCCTCATTTGGAATTCACTTCCATACAACCAAATACAATCAGATAATTTCTATTCCATAATCCTTCAAAACCTTGATGGATCCATATTTGCGGATACTTCCTACGGTTCCAAAACCATCATTTATGATGCTTATGGCAGCATTTCAACACCACAAGGGCTTTTCGGAAACGTGGTTCGGTTAAAACAAAGCCGGATATTAAGTTCTAATAATCCATTGTCAAATGGTTCAAAAAATACAACGTACTTATGGATTAAAGCAGGACCTGTTGTTTACGACCCTGTATTTTCGTTATCGATAGACACTTCTGATGGCATAGATGGGGGCATTGTGGTTAGGAGAAATGCCATAGTCCCCAGGCAATTGACAAACACCAAAATCCTGTTTTCAGATTCAGAAGTTTCTGTTTTTCCCAATCCAGTGGTTGATAAACTGAATATTCGTTTTGACCCAAGAGATGGCCAAAGTCCGGTGCTTACTATTTTTGATATTCACGGAAGGAAATTTTCGGAGCTTTCAGTAGTGAAACAAAAAGACGGTTTAACCCAAATCAACACCGAAAAACTACCTCGGGGCTTTTACACCCTCAGATTATCTCAAGGCAAAATTGAAAAACCCTATAGGTTCAAAAAGGAATAGGAGGGAATCTTTATTTGCTTAGAATTCAATTTTCATATCAGAAGAGTAGGTTTTTGTATCAGAATAAAAACAAAATGGGGGAATCGGTTATATTAATTCCTGTAGTTTTTAAATAAAAGAAACTGTTCCAGGCCTTAGTCTTTAAAGTTAGGCTTTTCACAGTCAAACATATCTTTCAAGTACCTGATATATAGGCACTTGAAAAAATTTATTCCCTCAACCAGATTATATGGTTAGATTTTGGATTTGATATTTGGATTTACCACGGTTTTTGGATAAACTTTGGATGACCCATCAGGTTCATTCAGGTTAATCCATCTTCATATTTGTATTTCTATATCAGTTTAACCAAATGAAAACTCCATATCTTATTTTATTTATGTTTTTGTGTGCAATTTCTGCATTCGCACAACCAACCGACAATCCTTACACCTCCAGATATGGTGGTGTGGGTCATTGGACCGATAGTTTGAATTGAATCAATGTAACCAATGAAACCAGTTTCGGAGCCATTGCCAACGACAACGACGATGATTCATCTGCCATTCAATCCGCTATCAATCAGGTACATGCTAATGGTGGTGGGGTCGTTTTTTTCCGGCCGGGATCTACAATGTTTCGGGTCACATAAAATTAAAAACAGGTGTAATTCTCCGGGATGAAAATCCAACCGGTGTTGTAAAAGCAACCGAGGAAAATTACAGTCCACCTTCAAAACTTGTTTTTCCAAAATTCACATTTGATACCACAGCAAATAATGGAGCAGAAAATAATAGAAAAAAGGCTTTAAAATCTATAAACGGGGTAATTTATTGCAGTAATTCCGGTGTTGTCAACCTGGACATAAACAGGGCTTATATTGCTTATCAACCTCAATATAATACAAGTCCACCAGCTCCTATTGCAAGCCCAACGCCAATTCAAAAAAACAGAAACATCATTGTAATGGGGTGCAGAAGTAACAATGCAGTAATCTTAGACGGCGGCGTTCCAAATCTTGGCACTCCTGCTGGCGCAAACCAAAGACCATGGCAGGTTTTTCCTTGGAGATTCTCCTCTACCATAGAAATATTTGTGTATAAAAACAGCGTAATCGCCAACAACCGGTTCAACGACGATACGAGTGAAAAATTCGAAATGCCGAACTATAAAATCAGACGTAGGAATACCCAAACCTGGCTTACATTGGGACAAAGAACCGTTGGAACTGGCTGGCGAGCAGATTTTGATTACAACGCCCATTATGGAATTTCTTTCAACCATGCCACCTACCACCGTGGGCAAATTTCCTTAAAATTGCGGGAGGCCGGTTTTGCGCCCAAAGCCACAGATTTTATCATGTTTTGCAGGGTTCAGCCTCAGGGCAACTGAATCGCAAAAGCTTCTTCAACTACCTCAAAAGTTGCTACCAAAACCGCTTCTCTGTAGCTCTTTTGTTGATGTACAAAAGGATCAAAATCTGGGAGTTCTTCCAAAAACTGATAGGTTTCACTCGTCCAGCCATCCGCCGCTTTGTTTGGCCAACCGTGAAGTATTACTTTTAGTTCTATGAATGTTGTTAGGAATGAACCTGAGGCAGCTTCCACTCCCAATTTTTGGGTGCTGTAGCTGATTTTTCTTTGGTAAAAATTCCCTGATGTGTGTGTTTTTGTCTGGCCGTCATCTTCATACCAAATAGCTTCACCTCCTTCTTCGCCAAAGTACACATGTACTTGCAATGTTCCATTGTGTGGGGCATCGGTATGCGGCACCCAGCTTTGCATCAAAAGCACAGAACCGCTTGGCACAAACACAGGCAAAGTATCGATAGGACTGTGCACCCAATGTTCGCCGGGCTCCAGTTTTTCCCCTGTGAAAACATGGTAATGAGTTGTTTCAGGTAAATATACCTTGGCTGCTTCTTTTGTGCTTTCCTGCGGACAAACCAGCAAGCAACTTAGGTAAAATTGATGCTGAAAAATTTCTGTTTTCTCATTGTTGGGATGTCGCAACAGCATGGCTTCCATAATCGGCAAGCCAGAATCAGACGCATGATGAAAAGCCTGATACAAAGTTGGCAGCAAGCGATACCGTAGGTTGATGTAGTTTTTGCAAACGGCTTCTGTTTTTTCGCCGTAGCTCCAAGGATCCGACTCCCGGGAATCGATCATGGAATGAATGCGAAACAGTGGCATAAATGCGGCAATGGAAATCCAGCGGGCAAACAAAGCCGGTGAACTTTCCCCCACAAATCCGCCCACATCCATACCTGTAAATGGCACACCCGAAAGGCCCAACGAAAGGCAGAGCCGAATGCCTGCCATCATGTGTTCGTCGGATGCTACATTGTCGCCCGTCCACATAGCAGCATAACGTTGAATGCCTGAAAATCCGGCTCTGGTCAGCACAAAAGCCCTTTCTTTTGGTTTGTGAAGTTCCATGCCAGTTTTGGTGGCATGGGCCATTTCCATGCCATACACATTTCTGGCCAAAGGGTGGGGGAGTTGCTTACCTTCCATGCCGAAAATCACGGCGTCGGGCAAACTTTGTCCCCAGGTGGCTGGTTCGTTCATATCGTTCCAACAACCTGACAGTCCGCTATCCATCAAGCTTTTAACCTGATCGGCCCACCAGCTTCTTGCTTTTTCCTCGGTAAAATCAGGGAAATGACACCAACCCGGCCAAACCTGTGCCTGAAAGTCGTGCCCATCCGGATATTTGAGAAATACGTCGGCAGCTTTGCCCGATTCATAAGCAGGATAAGCCTGTTCGGTTTTCACGCCGGGATCTATGATGGCAACCGTTTTAAAACCCTTTTCTGCAAGCCTTTTGTGCATACCTACCGGGTCTGGGAAACGCTCCTTGTGCCAGGTAAAAACCTTGTAAGCTTCCATATAATGGATGTCGAAGTAGAGTACATCGGCACTGATGCCACGGTTGCGGTAATTATCTGCCAGGCTATGCAGTTCATGTTCCGGGTAGTAGCTGTACCTACATTGTTGCAGACCTAAACTCCATTTTGGTGGCAAAGGCATGCGGCCTGTAAGCCAGGTATAGGTAGATATAATTTCAGCAGGATTTTCGCCCGTCATGATGTAGTAGTCCATCCCCCCACCTTCACTCGAAAATGTGCTGAATCGGTGGTTTGATGCGCCAAAGTTGAACTGACTTTTACCCGGACAATCAAGAAACACGCCATACCAGCCTGCCGAAGTTTTGCCCATATAAAAAGGAATGGAAGCATAGAGTGGATCAGAATCTACGCCATAACCAAAGAAATCGGTGTTCCAATTGGTGTATGCCCTGCCTCTTCGATTCAAAGGGCCGGTTTTTTCGCCCAAGCCATAAAAGGCTTCGTCTTTTTGAAGCAACTTATGAGCTATCAGTTTTTGACCTTGTTTCACTATCGCCATGCCTGCATCGTCTGCCAAGAGCGAACCCAAAGCATTGCTGATAGCGATTGAAAATGGATTTAATTTTATTGAAATTGAGAGGCCTGCGCTTGTGGCTTTCATGTGGTCTTTCTTCTCAGAAACATGCAGAACTGAGTTGTCCGGTTTTGCAACCACAGAAAATGGATTTTCAACCTGCAAACCGGGCTCAAATACCTGCACCCTGAAACAATTAACTTTCACTATTTGAAAGTTCACCTGTAAATTTTTCCCTTCCATCCTAATTTCTTTGGGTGAAATCAGCGTGGGTTGCACATTGCCAATGGTTTCAAAAAAGCCGTTCATCTTCAATTGTCGGTTATCCGGCCAAATTCACAGAAAAATATGAGAACAGTAAAAATTTTATCATTCCTCCTTGTAGTTTTTGTCATTTCCTCTTGTTGGGCTGGGGGCATTAAAGGCGAAGGTCCCATTGTAGAAACCACCAGAAAAGTAGCCAATTTCAACAAGATTGAAAATTCGGTGGGAGCTATTGTCTATATATCTAAAAGTGCTGAACAACAAGAAATCAAGATCAAAGGACAGCAAAATATCCTCGATGTATTGACCACCAAAGTGAGTGGAAATGAACTCAGCATCGAATTTTCAAAAAACGTAGGCAATCACGATCGGATCGAGATTTACATCAGCATTCCTGAAGTGAAAGGACTTGAAATTTCTGGTTCCGGAAAAATAGAAGTGAAAGACTCGTTTAGTTCTGATAAATTGGAATTAGAAATTTCGGGTTCAGGAAAAATCTCAGGACCTGTGTCTGGCAGAAATATCCAAGGAGAAATAAGTGGTTCAGGCGATATAGATGTGGACGGCGAATCGGATGATGCCAAGCTCACCATCAACGGTTCTGGAAAACTGAAGCTAAACAAACCTGTGAAAGCAGCAAAAATTGAGATCAATGGAAGTGGTTTTGTGAAAGTAGAACCTGTTGATAATCTGAATGTTGAAATCAATGGTAGCGGAACAGTTGAATATGTGGGCAATCCTTCCAAAGTAAACCAGGAAGTGAATGGCTCGGGGAGAATTCGGAAGGCGAATTAGGGTTGAAAAAAATTGTTTTTTTCAACCCTAAAAATGGTCTATTCATAATCAGATTATTAAGGGAAGTTTTGGTTTTCAGAGATGTTGCAATATGTGCATTTTCAAAAAAGTTGAAAGCGATATTGTCGACATTGCTCGAAGCTAAAAATTGACAACATCCCAGCTTAAATCTGCAAGTAAAAATTCCGCAACGATTCTTTAAATACATCCGAATATTCACCTTTTTGGTTTCGAATGGGCAGTTGATAAGTTTGGTAAGTGGAAGCTGACCCAAATAGCAACATGTTTCGAAAAACGGGTTCTCCGGGTTTGTTCAGAACTTCTACCTGTATTTGAAGCCCAAGACCAAGCGAGCGCATGAGTTTTGTAAACGCTTTAGCTTCGTTTTCGGGTAGCAAAATGGCTGCTTTGCCAGTGGGTGCCAGCAGTTTTACAATGGCTTCTGCCAATTGTTCGAGACTCAAAGTTTCCTGGTGCCGAGCAGCATTTACTTTGGCTAACGGAGAATGAAGGTGGTTTTTGAAAAAAGGCGGATTGCTGAGAATCAAATCGAACTTTTCCTCTGTTTCAATTGCAAATTGTTGAACGTCCTGTTGCACTATGCTGATTCGCTTTGCAAACGGAGAATCTTGAGCATTTTCCAATGCTTGTTTTGCTGCGGCTCCGTCCAACTCTACGCCTAAAATAGTAACTTCTGGAGCTCTCTGAGCCATCATCAAACTCAATAATCCCGTGCCTGCCCCTATATCTAAAATAAATTTTGGTTCATGATCAAGTGGAATCCATGCACCAAAGAGACAGGCGTCAGTAGTTACCTTCATGGCGCAAGCATCCTGTTGAATGGTGAATTGCTTGAAACGAAACCATGAATTTGCCAAAATGAGGAGTGCCTTGGCTACAGTTTGCTGGCAGAAATTCTCAGCGAAAACTTCTTGTTCGGATAGCTGGGAAAGCGGCATTGCGAAACCGGATGGGATTGGTTTTCCAGGTAAACAGCGCACATGGTGTTTGACACGTGGTACAGATGTTTGTGATTTTCCCTTGGGATTCCTTCCAAAATGGCGTTCAACACAGAATGCCTTACTTTTTCGGGACTGAAACCGTAATCGTGCCAAACCAGGATAGAATTTTCGTTTTTACGAACAGAATAGCTTTTCCGGGTATCGTTCAGCACACCTTCGTATGTATGGTCGCCATCAATAAATATAAGGTCGAATGTTTTGTTCAGCGTAGCAAAATCTAACTTGAACGAATTGGCCTTCACACTTTTGATTTGCGCATGATCTTTGGAAAAAAGGCCATGAACCTTGATGAATTCTTCACCAAAATTGAGTTCCCGCATTTCATTTGCGGACAAAGTAACGGAAGTGCAATCGCTCAACACATCGGCCACGTTGGCAATGCTTTCGCCCCGCCAGCTGCCTATTTCCAGGTAAGCACCTTCAGGGAATTTGCGGGCCAAAAGTTTTAGCAGTAAAATATCAGGAATGGTAGAAGTGCCGTCGAGGTAGCTGTAATTGTGCAACTCTTCATCCAAATTGGGAAAAAGGTCTAACAAGTCAATGCTAGGCAGTTGCTCAATCCCAAATTTTGCCACAATTTGATTTTTATGGTACAGCTCGCTTTGTGATCGAATGCCATCTTTGATTACCGAAACCGGGTTGGCAAGCAAGATGGAAAGGGCTTGTTTGAAATTCATGTGGACAAACGTACTACATTGAAATCTTCAACCCAAAAACTGCCGCTGGGTTGTTGATTTCAAACGCCCATTATTTTCAGTTCAATCCTGCGGTTCATTTGCCGGTTGGGTTCGCTTGTGTTTGGCGCCACAGGTTGAGTTTCTCCAAAACCTTTCGCATTCAGCCTGATTTTAGGTATGCTATTTTTGATGAGATAATCCACCACCGCCTGGGCCCGCTTTTGGCTCAAGGTCTTGTTGGCATCGTCGGAACCTACATCGTCTGTGTGTCCATCAATTTCGATGCTGATTTTTGGGTTTTTGTTCATTAAGTTAATCACCCGATCAAGCTCTGAGGTTGACTGTTGCAGCAAGGCAAATTTGCCCGACTCAAAGTACAAGTTGTTGAGCACGATGCTGCTCCCTTTTTCCATTTTGTCGAGCTTGACCAGAATTTTGGTCACCAAAGTGCCTGGTTCGGGAGAAGGCAGCACCACGCTTTTATACAAATAACCTTCCGACGAAACAAACAAACCGAAAGGTCCGCCAGGTGGCAGCACCATCATAAATTTGCCTGTGCTGTGTTCGGAATTTACGTCATACATCACCTTGTTCGAATCGAGGTTCATCAGGCTGATATCCGCTTCGAGAACCTGGTTGGTTTTGGCATCTACCACTTTTCCCTCCAGGACAGCTTTCACCGATTTGGCCCACAATTTTTCGGGTAAATCTACTTCGTATAGCACCGAACTCATGATTTGCTCGTCTCTGATGTCTTCCCTGCTATAGTAAGCTCGTTTTCCGTTGGCAGTGATGCAAATGCCTGCTTCATCCTTGGGTGAATTGAGTGGATAACCTAAATTTTGAGGTGGCGTCCAACCTTTCCCATCTCTTTCGGTCATCATCAGGTCAAGGCCGCCAAATCCAGGATGCCCATCCGAAGCAAAGTACAATTGCAAGGCATTGGCATGAATGTAAGGAGACATTTCGGCAAACGGCGTGTTGATAAACGGGCCTAGGTTTTTCGGATCGGTCCATTCTCCGTTGGCTTGTTGGTGACTTTCCCACAAATCGTAGCTGCCCAGGCCGCCGGGTCGGTTGGAGCAAAAGACCAACCATTTTCCGTCTGCGGAAAGTGTAGGCTGCGATTCCCAGGAAGAAGAATTTACTTTTTCCAAAGGTTCTGGTTCGCTCCAAAATTCACCGTCCCGTTTGGTGATGAACAAATCACAACTTCCTTTCGAGCGCCTGCTGTCGCAAATGGTGAACACCAAAATGCTGCCATCAGCAGAGATGGCCGAAGTCCCTTCATTGCCTTTTGTATTTACAGGTTCGGGTAATGCTTCTGGCGTTTGCCATTCTCCGTTTTCTTTTGTGGAAATGAAAAGGTCTTCACCGTCGAATTCTCTTCTGCCTTTGCGGGCAGTGAAGTAAAGCAGCTTTTCATCGGCAGTTACTGCCGGAAAATATTGCATGGGATACCGATTCACCCTGGGCGACATAGGAGTAGGCATCATGTTCAGGCTATCGGCCAAATGTGCCTTTCCATATTCACAGTGCCTTAGATCTCGCCAAATGGTTGGATATAATTTATCGGTGGGTTCCATTTCTCTTTTTACCTTTTCTAAAAAAGCAGCCGCTTCTTCGTATTTCCCTGCTCTAAGTAAAAATGAGCCACAAAAACGGCCAGCTTCAATGCGTTCTTTTTTCTCCCGACTTAGGGAAGGCACAATCTTCCAGGCTCTGAATACCTCAGCAGGTTTTTGATCCATTTTGAACATGTTGCCCATCAGCCACCACGCTTCCACAAAATTCGGATCACGCTTCACTGCACTTTCCAATGCTTTCACCGCTTCGTTGAGTTTTCGGTAGGCGAGCAAAGCTTTAGCGTCCTCAAAGTTCTTGATGGCTTTGCTGTTGTTGCTGGAATAATATCCTTGAATTTGAGCCCACCCAGAGGAGCTGCTAACTCCAAAAATAAGCAAGACGAAGCAATATTTTACAAAATCGGAGCGGCTGTCTTTAAAACGCATTGTTGACATGAATGGTAATAGCGCAAGAGAATTTTTTTCCAGGATTTAAAACGACAATACCTTCTTTGTTGAACAGATTTCCATCGCTGTTCACACTATCAGCCAGGCCGTACCATGGTTCTATACAGACAAAGGCTGCATCTGGTTTTGACCAAATGCCGAGGTATGGAAATCCAGGGTGCTCGATGGTTAACTCGTGGCTTCCATCTTGCTTTTTCAGTTTCGAAAAGTTTGAATGGAGCCCTTTAAAAATCAAAGCATCATTGTTGAAAATGTCATCTTCGAGCAAAAGTTCCTGGCTCTGGTCCAAATAATTTTTGTGAGCTACTCCGGCTATTAATCCACCCTTTAGTTCAAGTAAATCCGATTTTTCAGGTTTTTCGAATAAAATCTGGTAATCGCTGAATGCACCGAAAATGTTGAAACCGGGATGAAAACCAATGGAAAAAGGCATGTCATTTTCTCCTGTATTTTCTACTTCAATACTTTGTGAAATGCTATTGCCTTTTAGTTGAAATGAAACTTTGAGTGCAAAATCGTAAGGATATTTTGAAAGCGTTTGTTCGCTTTCTGAAAGGCTAAAAATGGCTGCAGTTTCATTCATTTGGCCAACATGGAAGGCTGAATCTCTGGCAAAACCATGTTGGCTCATGTTGTAAATCAAACCATTCCATTTGTGGCTATCGTTCTTTAGCTTTCCAACTATCGGAAACAGCAAAGGCGCAGATCGAGCCCAAATTCCAGGGTTTGCCTGCCAAATGATTTCTTTTCCTGTGGGTAAAAAAATTAAACTTTTCAGCTCAGCTCCATCGGGACTAATCTGGGCTTTGAGATAATGGTTTGTTAGCGTTATCATCTGATGACTTAGCTGATTAGGTGTTTTAGGTGAAGGTTTAATAACTACAAAGCAAACCCAAAATTTTCAAACAAGTCCAATGTACCCAAAACAATGAAAACTTTGGACAGTATGTAATTGTAGTGTTTTGGTTAATTTTGTCGCTGTTTCAACACAAAACCAGAATCATCAAATGCAAATAAAAACCAATTGGTTGTCGCTGTTCGCAGGGCTGCTATTTTTTTCAACTGTAGTCCAGGCTCAAAACAACCTTGTGAGCTATCTCGGCGACACCAGCACCAGATTTAATGCCATTCTTAAATTGAGCGACGGCACCTTCCTGGTGGGAGGTGAAACCAGAAGCCTTGCCTGGGTTCCAGCCGGCATTCCGGTTACTACGCTCAGCATGCCAGACACAACCAATTCACGCTCAGTGAGAATTGCTTTTTTGGCGCACCTTACAGTCGACATGAACACGTTGGCCAGGGTAGTTCGTTTTCCAGCTACTACAGTGCGTGATGTTTTTCGCATTAAAACCAACACACCTCCCGGCCAACCAACTGGCGATATTTACATTTCTGGAAACAGAGAAAATGAATTTAATACAGGAAGTGGCCCAGGCTACTACATCGCCAAATTGAATGGCAACTTTTTGAATGGCAACAACCCAACAGGTTTGGTTTACCTTTTTGATGTGAATGCTCGTGGCATTCAGTCCAATTCTCCTTTGATGACAGAATCTGTTTCTTCCTACAGGGCCATTCAACCTTGGGATGTTCAATCGGATGGCAAAGTGGTATATGGCGCCGGCCACCAATACTCAGCCAGTTGGGCTGCTATCTACAGAAGAAGAGCCAATGGAAAATCAGACGATACACTGAGCAGTTGGCCAAACCATTGGGTACGAATCAGGTCCAGAAACCCGGCTGTAGACAGGCGAAACATTGAATACAGAAACTACAACATGCGGGTGGGCGATTCAATTTTATTTACATCAAACAACCCTCCTGGATTTTCTCAAAATGTAATGATCGACTCTGCCATGATGAGTGGAATTGTACTTAAAGTAAACAGAAGTGGCTCAAACTGGAGATCATACAACGCATCTGATTTTCAGGTTTTGGCCACCGATGAAAATGGAAATCCTGGTAGAGTAGGTCGCTATCCCGAAGATTTTATGTATTCGGCACCATGTGTTACCGGAAACTGTCCAAACCTTGGCCCAAACCCAATTACCAACTACGGCACCAACTATGGTAATAACGACAACGCCACACACAGAGTAGGCGGAATTGTGGTCGACAAACGAACCAACGACATGTTTGTAGGCTATTCCGCACTTTGCCGACACCCATCTTCTATACAGCCAGGTGAAGGCGATATCGAGCCAATCGTGGTTGGTATGAGCGTAAGTGGAGAAATTAAATGGTGGAACCGTCTGCACAAAGAAGATCCAATAAATGCCAGCCGTGCTCTGCAGGAAATAGAAGGCCTTGCAATTGATTATTTGAACAACAACCTTGTTGTGTTGGCCGCCGTGACCGACACTTCACAAAACAACCTTTGGAAAGGCAACGAGATAACCAGCAACCCATCAGCCAATGGTGTTCAAAATAAGCCAACAGGTACAAACGCCAGCATAAAATATGCGTGGATTGGTAAAATAAACACCACCAACGGACAAATGCGAAATGCAACCTATTTAGGCGAATTTGCCAACAACATGGGTTTTACCGGAGCCCCGTATGCAAGTCCTCGCTTGGATGGATGGCCGAACTACAACGCCGGAAGTCCAAATCTGGCCCGAACTATTGTGAGAAATGTGGAAGTATCAGAAACTGGCGAAGTATTGGTGATCGGGGAGGCAGAAAGAGTTTTAACCACCCGTGATGCTTTTCAGAAAATGCCAAAAGAAAATCAAGGTCTGGCTCCAAGAACCAGCTTTTTGAGGGTATATTCCTCAAATCTCGATTCGGTGGTTTATTCTTCGGCGGTTACTGGTATTTGGGATCGTACTACAGGCAGAACTGGATCGAATATGTTGGTGCGAACTGCTGCATTTTCAGGAGACGACGTGGCCATTATTGGTTTCCACAGCCGAGGAGGTGGAGATTTGCCTACTACCAATGCACCTGCTTTCGGAGATACAACTTACCAAAATTCAAGAGGTGTTGTAGGCATACTTAAAAAGAATTGCATTGGGGCGATTGAGCCACTTTCAATTACCGGAGGTTCAACAGCTTATTGCCAGGGAGAAAGTTATACATTTAGGGTTCAAGGAAACCAAGGCCTGAAATATATTTGGGCTATGCCAGCAGGTTGGGTTGGCAGCAGTTTTTCTGATAGTATCACCATAACTCCTTCGGGCATAGCAGCCGATTCAGGTAAAATTTTGGTGGCAGCAGTAAATCAATGTGGTGCCAGTTTGCCAATTGGAATCAGTGTGTCTCGTCCGGCGGCAACAGATATCAGCATCATCACAGTCAGTGCAACGCAGTATCGGTACAACTTGTCGAACAACTCAGCCTTTTGGTTTATCAACGGCGACAGTGCCCGCAATGCTCAAGGTTTGCCCATCAGGTCTCAAACATTGAATTTGAATAATGTTGTTCCTAGGCCAACAGGTTCTTACACCATCACAGCTGGTTTTGCCAACGGTTGCGGCACTTTCCAATCTAATCCAATCCTGATCACTGGTGCAAGCCAAAAACTGACCCAAGCCGATGTTCGGGTGTATCCTAATCCAGGAACCAATCAGATCCGGATAACAGGCGAAGCCATGCAACATGTGCAAGTGACCGACATGCTTGGAAAAACCTGGAAATACGCAATTGCTGAGCAAGGAAAAGAAACCATGACTTTTGAAGTAGCCCATTTGCCTTCAGGTGTTTACTTCATCACGGTAAATACCAAGTGGGGCAGGTTTGCTGAAAAGTGGATTAAAGAGTAATATCATTGAACTCAATGATGCAAAATACCCCGAAATCCGGGGTATTTTTTTTGTACATATCTGTTTGGAAATGAAATATTATTGTATCGTGTAAAACAACACTTAACAAAGGCTTAACATTGGCTTATTCTTGGGTTGATACTGTAGAAAGACTTTTGCACCAAAAGTAAACCTGATGTTAAAGCCTCTACTTGGACTATTTTTTTGCTTATACTTCTTGTCTTTTTCTGTTTTTGGACAAGTTGGCTCAATCAGTGGCGTGGTGAAAGAAACCAGTTCGAAGGAGCCCATTATTGGGGCAACAGTAGTTATTCAAGGAACTTCAAAAGGTTCGCCAACTGATTTAGATGGGAAATATAGAATCTCAGCATTAGAACCTGGCACTTACAACTTGGTGGTTTCGTCTTTGTCTTTTGTGAGCAAAACGTATAAAGGTATAGTGGTAAAGCCTGGTCAAAATACAATACTAAATGCCACACTGGAAGAGCAAGCTATTGAAACACAGGGTGTAACAGTGGTTGGTGAGCGTCGAAAAGACACCGATATCAACATGATGCAGACTTTGAAAAGCACGCAAATTGTGGCTTCAGGTATTTCTGCCCAGCAAATCCTGAAAGCTCCGGATAGAGACGCTGCTCAGGTCATGAGCCGTTTGCCGGGTGTTACAGTGCAAGACAATCGGTTTGTGATGATAAGAGGCGTGAGTCCGAGGTACAACAATGTGCTCATCAACAACGCCATAGCTCCTAACACAGAAGTAGATAGCCGCTCGTTTTCTTTCGATCTGATACCTAGCAACCTGCTCGACAGAATGTTGGTTTTCAAATCGGGCAGTGCCGACCAGCCAGGTGATTTTGCGGGCGGTTTGATTCAAATTTACACCAAAAACGTGGTAAATGAGAACGAGACTGCCGTTTCATTCGGAACTGGTCTTAGGGCCAACACGACCTTCAATCCATACATGAGCTCTCAAACCAGCAATACCGACTTTTTAGGTTTCGATCGCAAATTCAGGGTGTTGCCGTCCTCATTTCCAACCAATTTGCAAGATGTGAACCAAAGCCAACGAAACACGTTGGCTAAAGATTTACCCAACAATTTTGGTCTAAATACCACCAATGCGAGCCCGGACATGCGGGTTGGTTTTCACATTGCCAGGAAATTCACCCTTGGTAACATAGCTGTTTCAAACCTCACGGCGGTTAACTACTCGTCTACATTTCAGTACGTTAACTTTAAACGATACAGGTATGGTGCATTCGATCAAAGTATAAGCCGAAGTCAGGATACATTATTTAGTTATTCAGATGATCAGTACAGCAAAGAGAATCGCCTCGGATTTATTCATAATTGGCTTTTCAGACTTGATGAGAAGAATAAAATTGAGTTCAAAAACATGTTCAATCAGGTGGGTGAAACAGAAACTACAGAACGAAACGGTTTTAACTTTGAAAGACGATCCGACGATTTAAGAAATTACAGCTACAGATACATCAGCCGAACTATCTATAGTGCACAATTGGTGGGAGAGCATGAATTGGCCAACGAATCGAAAGCAAACTGGGTATTGGGCGGTAACTACATCGCTAGAAATGAGCCTGATTACCGACGGGTAAGAACCTACAAACGCCGAGGCACCAACGATGACTATCAATTGATTGAAGCAGCCAGTTCAGGAGCGATTTTCGAAACAGGACGTTTTTATTCGAAATTGAGGGAATTCAGCCTAAACGGATCGGGTCATTATGAAAAGGTGGTTGGGCACATGGCAGATACAGGTAAAATTACGATAAAAGTAGGTGGCCTTGCAGATTTTAGATCCCGTCAATTCGATGCCCGTTATTTTGTGTTTCTGGGTCCATTTACCAACGATCCTGAGCGTCGACTTCAACTGCTCACCAATCCTGTGGACAAACTTTTTGCACCCGAAAACATAGGTAGCGATGGTTTTAGATTGGAAGAAGGAACCAGGCCCATTGATAGTTACAGCGCTTCCAACATGTTAGGAGCTGGTTATGCGTCAGTTAATTTGCCTATTGGAGTTTTTAACATTACTGCTGGTTTAAGGGGGGAATACAATGTGCAGCAACTTACTACCCAAACCAATAATGGCGCACTGCAAGTGAACTATCCTATATTTTCACCGCTGCCTTTCTTGAACACCTCCAGCAATTTGAATGAAAAGTCATTGGTTAGACTTGCCTACAGCAAAACGGTAAACAGGCCTGAATTTCGTGAATTAGCTCCATTTGTTTACTATGATTTTAACCTCGATGCCAACTTTTTCGGAAATGAAAAGCTAAAAACAGCCGACATACACAACCTTGATTTAAGGTATGAACTTTACCCCACAAAAGGCGAACTAATCTGCTTTGGGGTGTTCTACAAAAGATTTGTGAACCCGATTGAAGTGCGTGTTTCGCCAATTGGGCTTTCACCTCAATATACATTTGTAAATGCTAGTTTTGCCAATAACCTAGGCTTTGAGTCAGAAGTGAGAAGGTCGCTTCAAAATGTATCGGAGAACCGGTATTTTAGACGAATGTCGTTTGTGGTGAACGCAGCCTATATCTACAGCCGTGTAAATTTGGGTGATGTAGTTACAGCCCAAGAAAAGCAGAGAGCATTGCAAGGTCAGTCGCCGTATGTGGTGAATGTGGGGGCATATTATTCAGACGAGGAGCACGGGCTCAATTTCAATGTGATGTATAACATTGCAGGAAAGCGAATTTTCACAGTGGGCGACAACCTGTTTCCTACAGTTTACGAAATGCCCAGACATCAACTGGATGTCACCATGTCAAAGTCTTTGGGGAAGGTTCTTGATCTGAGATTTTCAGTTGCAGATATTCTCAATTACCGATATCGGTTTATCCAGGACTCTAACAGAGATACCAGAATATCTTCAATAGACGAACCAATTATGTTGTTTAGACGAGGTAGCTACTCCAGCCTAAGTCTCGTTGCCAGATTTTAGTTAATCAATTGATATTCATATCATAAGCTTTAGTAATTGTTGCAATTTACGTAGGCATAATCAAACCATTACAGAACGCTAAAGAATACTTAGGGTCTACTGAAAAAGTAATTTCCCATTTTCGCGTATTTTAAAATACAGAATCACATGGTTAATGAGAATCCAGAAGCTTTCACTCCACGCTGAATAAGTTGGCCATAGGCAAAGGGGTGCTAC
>Ga0247844_1000455_pt1 | contig 87840 bp, 101 predicted proteins | sample LaCtaG_FD_192421 | JGI IMG/M metagenome (GOLD analysis project Ga0247844, IMG submission 192421) | Freshwater microbial communities from meromictic Lake La Cruz, Castile-La Mancha, Spain - LaCruzMarch201714.5m_1 | ecosystem: Environmental > Aquatic > Freshwater > Lake | place: Spain: Castile-La... | reverse complement strand
CACCCAGTGGATGGCCGCAGTCTTGGTGGTCGAGGACAACGCGCTGGCGCGCTCGGCGCTCGCGCGGCTGCTGCGCGACTGGGGGTGGACGGTTGCGACCACGGACTCGGGCGCGGCGGCCTTCGGCCTGCTGCGCGCGGGTTTATACGGCTGCGTGGTGTCGGACCATCGGATGCCCGGCGGCGACGGGTTGGATCTGGTCAAGCGCTGGGCAGCGATCCGCGATCCGGCAACGCCGGTCCTGGTGCAAACCGGGGACCGTGACGCCGGCCTGGTCGCAACCTACCGGGACCTCGGGGTGCGGGTGCTGGCGAAGCCGGCGGACCTGCACGCGCTGCGGGACTGGGTGACGGCGGCGCTGGCTGGTAGGCTGTGAGGCGCGCGGGAGCTTTTCAACAAGACAACGGGAGACGGAGACAATGGGCATGTTCAAGAAGCGGTGGATGCGGTGGGTAGGTGCGCTGGCGGTGCTCGGACTGCTGGCGGGGTGTTTCATCCCGGAGAAGTTCACGGCCGCGGTGGCGGTGCACAAGGACGGGAGCTATGAGTTCACCTACGATGGCACGCTGGCCCACGGGCTGGCGTTGGTGGCCGAGAAGCAGGGGGGCCTGAGCGCCAAGGATGAGGCGGACCTGGCCGGCGAAGCCGTCAAGATGCAGCAAGACCCGACAATGAAGAGCGTCAGCTATGAAGGGAAAGGCCGGTACAAGCTGCTGGTGAAGAAGGAGGGTAAGCGCGGGGAAACCTACTATTTCCCTGGAGCGCCCCCAGGGCATATTTTTGGCGTGGTGGCCCAACCCGATGGGACGCTGACCATCGCGGCGCCACTTCCGGATGCGAAGGGGATGAAAGACATCCAGGCGTTGGGGGTGAAGTTCGACGGGACCTTGACCGTCACGGTGGACAGCGGGGCGACCGTGGTGTCGGACAACGCGCAAGAGAAGCCGGGGATGCTGTGGGGCGGCTACAAGTGGACCATCAAGGGACCGGACGTAAACCCTTCGATCGTCATCCAACCCGCGAAATAGGGCAGGGCGCGTGCCTGCGGTTCCCCCCGGCGATCTGCATGATCGTCGGGGGCAACGCCTGTACCTGACGGCCGCCGAACGGGCGGCCTTTCTCATTGCTGCGCGGCAGGGGCCGCGCGAGGTCCGGACCTTCTGCCATGTGCTGCACTTCACTGGTTGCCGGATCTCGGAAGCCCTGGCGTTGACCGCGGCCGGGGTCGACCTGGCGGCCCAGTGCATTGTTTTCGAGACGCTGAAGAAGCGGCGCCGGGGCGTCTTTCGCGCGGTGCCGGTGCCGGCGGCCGTGCTCGATACCTTGGACCTGGTGCATGGGGTGCGGGACGCGCAGAAGCGACCGGATGCCGCGCACCGGCGCTTGTGGCCGTGGTGTCGGATGACCGCGTGGCGTCGGCTCGCCGAGGTCTTCGAGGCTGCCGGCGTCGCGCCAGGGCCTCACCGCTGCCCCAAGGGCCTGCGGCACGGGTTCGGGGTGCAAGCGATCAGCGCGGGGGTGCCGCTGAACCTGCTCGCGCGCTGGATGGGGCACGCCTCGTTAGAGGTGACGGCGATCTACGCGAACGCCCTGGGCGAGGAACAGCGGGCCATTGCAGCACGAATGTGGAATTCAGGGGAGGGTGGCAGAGTATGACAACGACGACGCGATTGGTCCTGATGCTGCTCCTACTGTCCTTCGTGACAGTCCGGGCAGAGACCTTCACCGGCAAGGTAGTTCGGGTGCTGGATGGCGACACGGCCGAAGTGCTGGATGGGACCAACACGGTGCATCGTGTGCGCTTTTCCGGGATCGACGCACCCGAAAAGGGCCAACCGTTCGGGATGAAAGCGAAAGAGGAACTACTTGGTCTGATCGGTGGGCGTGTCGTGGATGTCGAGTGGCACAAGCTGGACGTTCACCAGCGATTAGTCGGTAAAGTCACCATAGAAGGGCGCGATGCGGGCCTGGCGATGGTGCGGGCCGGTCTTGCATGGTGGTATGTCGCGTATGCGAAGGAACAAGAACGGGATGATCGAGCGCTCTACGAAGCGGCTGAAGCCGCCGCACGGGCGGGAGGACTCGGCCTGTGGTTTGACCCGGCCCCGGTTGCGCCGTGGGACTTTCGGCACGCGCAGAAGGCCCCAGGGCCGGTTGAGGCGTGCCCGTGCGAGACAGGGGGAGTGCTCTGCACGGGACCCAAGGGGGGCCGCTTCTGCGTTACCGAGTTGGGAGTGAAGCGTTATCAGTCCCAGAGTGGTTACCGGTGAGGGTGTGTGTTGCGTGGGAAAAAGGGCGGTAGGAAGAGAAGGGGGTGAACTGCTTATGCGGCAGTGGTTCTTGCAAGAAATACCCGGTGCAAGGGGGTGGCGCCCACTTCTGAACTGCCTACGCGGCAGTGAACACGATTTCTAACACGCGTTTTCGGTTGCTTGACTTCTGAACTGCCTACGCGGCAGTGAACGTCCGGACCTTCTGCCATGTGCTCCACTTCACCTTCTCTTCTGAACTGCCTACGCGGCAGTGGCTAGTGGCTATTGCGATAATAACCGCGCCTTTCCCGGGTCCGAAATTGCCGCTCTTCTGAACTGCCTTCGCGGCAGTGGCTATTGCGATTTGCGCTGACCGGGCGGGAATCGCCGTGCTGGTAGCATTCTGAACTGCCCTCGCGGCAGTGGCTATTATTTTCGGGCATCCGATGGTCCGACACGACGCAGCCGTACTTCTGAACTGCCTTCCCGGCAGTGGCTATTGGGATGCGCCCGCTTGATGATCGGCCCGGCTCGCTCGATGCCCTTCTGAACTGCCCTCGCGGCAGTTGGTGCGAGTGCATTCGCAGAGCAATCGTCAACAAAAAGATACTTCAGTCGCCTTCGGTGGGAAGCCAGATATCCGCCAGTTGGATCGGTGACGCCTCGAAGGGCGCAACAGCCACCACGTCGGAGCGGGTGAAGCGTCCGATATCGCGCCAGGAACCGGACTCCAGCGCAAAGGCTTCGAGCGTTCTGGCCCACGGATCGACCAACCACATATAGGATACGCCAAACCGGGCGTAGATCGGCATCTTGATTTCTCGGTCCTTACTCCTGGTGATGGGGGAAAGCACTTCGCAGACCCAATCCGGCACCACGGTGAAGCGCTGGTCCTCCTGGAAACGTCGCATCCTTGGCTGCCGCCAGCCTGCGAGGTCCGGGACTAGAACCTCGGTGTCGAGCACCAGGTGTAATTCCGGCCAGTGCAGGACGCACCACGCGCGGCGCTCTTCTGGGGTTCGACGTAACAAGGCAGACACGGTGCCAAGGACCAAGGCCGCAGGTCGCGGCTCGGCGTGAACCTGACCGTCGATGATTTCGCCGGTCATCCACTCCGGAAGGGATTCTAACTGTTGGTAGAGGGGTGGTCGGAGTGACATGCTCATCCTCCTTTAGAAAAAGAGAAGGATAAAGACGAGTGACAATGGTGTTCCCAGCATCATCAGGAAAAGGTCCGGTAAGCGAACGATGTGCGCTGCGACCTCAGCGTTCGCGAGGGCAACCTGCGCAGCGATAAAGAGTGCGAGTAACGCCTTCGTTGCAGGGCGGAACGCTTGCGCCGGTTTGTCGGTGAAGAGCGGGACGGCAAGAAGGGCGAGTGACGCAATGGCGAGTAAGGGAATAAGAAAACTGATGTGGGCCATGAAGGCGGATACCGGGGCGTTCATGTACTCAGTCAACCCGGCGTCGACCGAGGAAAGCAAAGGGGCAATGGCCATCGTGGGATCTCGCTTTTCGTGTGTTGGCGGTGCGGTAATTATAGCTGAGTCGCTAAACGGGGTATGGCAATGATCGTGGAACGAAAGTGCGGTCCTGTATCGCTAAGTCGTAGTCCGTCTGCAGTCCGACCCAAAACCCGTCACTCATGCCGAAGAAGCGCGCCAAGCGCAATCCCATGTCCGGGGTGACGGCCCTCTTGCCGGCGATGATTTCCCCGATACGCCGCTGAGAAACGGAGATATCCTTAGCCAGGCGGTACTGGGTGATGCCCATCGGGAGCAGGAACTCTTCCAGCAGAATTGCTCCGGGATGTATCGGCAGGAGTGGCCCGGCCGCCACGTCGGCCACGTCCGAAAAGTCGATGTGCTCTAAATCCTCTAGGCGAATGCCGCCCGGATGCGGTGGATTCAGAATCACGTCTGGGTCGTAACCTGTTGGGTGACTGTTCATATTTCCTCCACAGTGTAAATCGTAGTCGGCCTGGAAGCCGATCAAGAATACAGCGGGATCGAAGACGCGCGGTTCTAAAAAAAGGTTTTCAACACGAGCGACATTACCCCGGCAAGCAGAGCGGCGGTCATCCATTTCAGAACGGCCAGGTCGGTTCGTAGGGGCGCGAGCGATGGCTCTAGGTCGATCTTGGTTACCAACGATGAGTGGGCGTCGCCAATTGCTCTAACCACTGCCTCCGCGTGTTCAGACGGAATTCCAGCCTCTTTGAGTTTATCCACAAGTAACAGTGTATCGAATAGCCGGTGCTCAATGTGCGCAATGCGCTCAATGATTCGATCCAAACTCACCTGTTGCCGTACATCGGTTTCGGCGCCATGATTCACGTCGCGCTTCACTCCGACCATACCGAACTCAAGGCGACCAAGCCGGGTAATGGTCTCGTCCTGCTTACGTTCCATCCGTGCGATGTCTGCCCGGATTTCCAGCAGGTGTTCTAGCACTAGGTTCGCTACTTCGTCAGGCAACCCGCCTGAAACCGCTTCCGTTTCGTAACCCGTGGTTTGATCGTTCATAATTCCTCCGCACAGTGGTTGTCGTCTGCCTCGACAGCAGCGGGTAACTCAAGACGAATTTCACATGTGAAAGACGGCCCTGCCAGTAACATGGAAAACAAAAACGGCAGTAAGGAAAAGAAGGCGGTTCAGCACCGTCGCAGGCGCGTCGTCAGATAAATTTCCTGGGGGAGGGCGCGGCCGATGTTCCCAATGATAGCCCATAAGCGTCTTACCGCAGGAATCTGTGAGGCGTCAAGGACCGCCTGCGATGACGGAAGCTGCTGCAGGTAGCGCTTGGGATTAGGATCGGTGTGGTGTTTAAGGTCTTGCTCCAGAGATTCCAGGTCCGGAGCAATAATGCCTGCTAAGAAGGGCAGGGAGGCGGCTATCGCAAGGCCCGCGGGGTCGAAGTCGACGAAGGCCCAGACGGGCAGGCCCAAGGTCCGTATGAGGGTCAGGGCGTGATCGGGTGTGGTGTGGGAACTGTCTCCTCGCCAAAGGACCAGGGGATTGGTGCCGGCGGGGCCGAAGTCGATGCGGCTGCTGTTGGTCGCGTGGATGAGGTCAAAGGACTCCCAGTTTTCGACGAACAGGATGCTGGCATGGCGAAGCAGGGGGGCGACGGTCGGCACGCTGACATCGAGGTGGGACCCCGGGGGCAGGAAAATCTGGCGGCCGTCACAGCACAACGGGTTCCCAGGAAGGGCTTTGATGGCGACGCGCTGGCGCTTGACCGGCGCGCCGGTGAATTTCTCGTCCGGGCCAAGGTCCAGGGCCTCGGCCCTGGTTATCTGGTTCCAGGCCGCGGGGTCGGTCTGTGGGTCGATGCCATCGGCGCGTAGCGCAAGAGCGATCTTGGTCTTGTCGGGTGCGTCGAAGATCACCGCCGCGCCCTTGATGCGTCCGATGTGGTATTCATCGGAAAAGGCCCGCAGAACGAGACTGGCAGTGAAGCGCTCTTTAGGTGACTGGACCACGCGCAACAGGGCGCAGACAAGCGATTTGTTCATTGGTCAGGGTCTCCCGCGCCCGCGGACAGGACGATATCGTTCACTATGATGTTTCCCGAGAGGGGATGGGTCGGTGCCTCCTGAATGATAACGAAGCGGACCCGCGAGGAGCGGCGACGGACGATGGCCGACTCGTGAAGAACGCAGTGAAGCCAAATACCTTCAGGGAGGGTGGCATATTCTGGATGGGCACGCTTCCAGGTCACCGCGGAAACAGGTGCAACGCCCTCCAGCAGCGAGTCCATCAGGCGGCGTAAGGCAACCTGGTAAAGGCGTGGGCGAAGAATCAGGACGTGCTTTGGAAGGTCATCCACCTTCAGGGTGCCGACCTTGGGCGCACGCTGGACGAGGACCGGAGACGGGGGAACCGTCGCGGCCAGGTCCGCCAGCGGGACCGCGGCCGAAGGGTCTTGGTAATCCGGATGGGCGGCGACGGGCAGGGCCTTGGCGCTGCGCGCCCACTCTGGGATCTCCGGCAATTCGGAAATGTCCGGGGCGATATAGTCAGGGTTGCGTCGCAAGAACAGGTGGAATGCGCGCAGGCGGCGCCCCTCGGGTTGAACCTGGCGCAGTCGGTAGAGGTACGCTTTCAGAATCTCGGTAATATCCAGAAGGGCTTCAGTCCACTCCGGGAGACGGTCCCATAGTTGGGAGCGAAAGACCGGGAGCAAGGCCGCTGCCGCAGCGTCTTCTTCAAGGCGGTCAAGCAGTCCTCCGGCCTGAAGTATCTTAAGGGCCTCGGCGATCTTCTGTGCGCGGCCGATGTACCAGGTATTCTGGCGAGTCTTCTCAGCCAGGGTGCGCACGTTGGCAAACCGGGTGTCGGCCAGCATTCGCAAATACTGGAGCGATTCCGCAATCTGGGCGGCGAGGTCGCAGACGGACACTGTAAATTCGTCGACGTAGCCGTCCAACTCCTCAAGCTGACCAGACAGGTGGGCATCAACGGTAGAGTCCACCAAGAGGGTCAGACGTTCGGCCAGGTCGGCGATCTGGGCGCCGACGACGGCGAAGAGTCGTTCTTTCTGTAGCACTTCGTCGAAATGGCGGGTAAGCGATGAGGACAGACGGAAGGTGTCTGGCGAAATGGGAACAAGGGTGCGCTGGTTGCGTAGTTCGTTGAGGTGACGCGGGGAAACGTCATCTCCTGCGCACAATGAGCCGGAGTGATAAGCAAGGGCAATCCGCTTATCATGTTTGTGCAACAGGTCCAAGTAACCGACAACCAAGTCTTCAGCCCGACTCACAGGGATAACTCCTGCTGCCCGTCCGGCGCGTCATCTTCTTCCAGTTCCTCAGGAACACATTCGTGATCCATCAGAAAATCCATGGCGGCCTGGAAATATTCGATCTTGCCAGTGACCTGATACACCTGTCGCTCCGCGTTGGAGAGGGTCAAATAGCCGTCTTCCAGGAATTTGCGCAGCAAGCGGTCAAAAATGCCTCGAGTACCATCCCCGACAGTGCCTTTACCGAAGCGGGCCAAAGCTTTTAACTCGGTCGTCAGGCTGGCGTTGGCGTCGATGGCGGCCATCAAAGAGTGCGACTCGATGACCGTGCCAGGTGCCAGGAACTCATCTTGGCGTTGCGCACGCATAACCAGGGTGAAGAAATCGACGAGCGGGCGCAAGTCATTCTTAAGGTCAGCGAAGTGTTCACGGATGACCTTGCGCTCGTCGGGTCCGATCTGGTCGTAAGCGGCAAACCAGGCCCCACCCTGGCGCGTGACAGTCAGGCGGCGCCCCACACGGGCGAGGAAGGCTTCCGCGTCAAGGCGGTTGGAGTCTTTGCCAAGAAAACGGTAGGCATCAGGGTGGGTGATGTGACAAATCCATTCGCCGCGTAGCAACAGGATGAGGGTTTGTTCAAACATCGTCGCCTCCTGTCACCGCGGGCACCTGGGTCGCCAGCGGGGCGGACTGAGCGGCAGGATCGAAGACCTGGGTTTCCAGAAGCCGCTGCTGGGCGTCAACAGTAAAGCGGTTCGGGAACAGGGCCAGAATCTCCGCGTCCGGGTCCGGAAAAGCAGAGACGAGCACGATCTTGTTGCGACCCAAGACGCTCAGTAGGGCCTCGATGTTGCCGATATCCAGATCCTTGAGTTCGTCGAGCGCCCACACCAATGTCACGGGGGCCGATCCACGGATACGGTTCACGAATGCGATAAAGATGGTGCAGAGGATCAAGTAGGAAAGGCCGTTCGACGACACCCGCTCCAGATCGGCGGCATTGTGAAACTTGCGGGTGCGGCCGTTTTCGACGACCGAACCCTTGATACGAATCAGATTCGGCAACTCGGCCCGGATGCCTTCGCGCGTTTCCCACTGCTCAAGCAGCTTGCGCAAGGTGGCAGCGAAGACGGGCGGTGGTAACTCCTGCCCTTCGAGCGCCAGCCATGCGCGGTGCTCTTCTGCGATGGCCGCAATAGGCTCCCAGTACCGCAAGGTGGTAATCATGGATTCGACTTCGATCTTCAGCCCGGTGATACTCTCAAAATCGAGCGAAGAGTCCATGCTTTTTTGCAACTCCCGATTGAACCCGGAAACGTCGCGGTGAAAAGCAGCAAGGTCACGATGGAAGCGGTCGATGGAAGAAGCAATCAGGCCTGCGTCCATGGCGAGGATATGACGCCATTGATCATGCGCGGAAGCAAACCAGGTCCCAAAGACGGCTACCCATTGGCGAGGGGTTGCACCGAGCGGCATGGCGGCACTTTGGGTGTTGTAAAAATCCTCGGGTCCCGATCCCCGGTGTGACACGAACGCGCGCTTGATACGCTCAACAAGGATGATGATGGTCCTCAGCAAGGCGGCGGCCTCGGTCTGGCTGGTGTTCGCCTGAGCCACCAGCGCCTCCAAGACCCACCCGGGATCGTAGGCTTGCGCCTGAACCTGCGGGTCCGCGGGGTAGCTGCGGAAACCCTCCAACCGCGCTCGCACGGCACGGATGCTCTCGTCGATGGTCGCGTCCTCGCTGTCCAGGCGCTTCTTGATGACACCCAATTCAGCCCACCGGCGCTGCCACCGCGTATCCTCGGCCAGGGCCTCCGCGCGGGCAAGTGCCTCTTGGGCGCGGGCGGCGCGGCCGTCGCGCAAAAAGTCTTCCTTGAGGGGCCATTCGTGCGCCTGCCAGTGCTGCCATTGGTGAACCTCGGCGCGAGATTGCTCGATGCGGGCAAGCTCCTGCCGGGCCTCGCTGGCGCGCGAATCCAAGTCGGCGAGGATCTTCGTGTCGACGCCGGCCGCGCTCAGGGCGCCGGCACACTCAGCCTCAATGCTGGCGCGGTCGGACGCTTCGCGGGCGCGGCGGGCGGCCTGTTCCAAGGCGTCGGCGTCGAGTAGGCTTTGCCGCTGGGCTTCGAGGTTCCGCCGGTCGGCGGCGCGTTGGCGTTGGCGCTCTTCGATCGCCATCTTGGCAGTGGCATCGGCTGCAAGTAAGTCGCGGTGAAGGTCAGCCTCGGCGCGCTCCACTTCTTGGAATTGATCGCGGGCGAGGCGGGCAGCTTGCTTGCGGGCTTGGTCGACGCGGCGCTCAGCGGCCGTGAGTTCGCCCCGAACTGAGGTAACAATGGTCTCCGCACGCTGACATTCATGGCGGGCCAGGGTCAGGGCCTCCTCGGTCTGCCGGCGGGCGCGCTCGGTCGCGGCGAGCGACTGCTCGGCCAGGCGAACATCGTCGTCGGTGCGGGCAAGCAGGGCGTCAACCTCTTCAATCTCCCGCTGCAGGGCTTCCTCGTCGGCCGCCAAGTGGGCCGGCACCCGCCCCAGGTCGAGCGCCACCCCGTAGAGGGTGGGCAAGCTGTCGACCAACTCGGGTGACAGATCCTCGCGGGTAAGCACGTCGTCGCGGATCACCTTCGCGATATTGAAGATCCACTCTGGTCGACTGGTGCGCAGGAAGTGGAGAAGACTGGTTTCCCCGGGGCTCTTGTGGAGCAGGCACCGTTGGCGGCGTTGCTTCAGTGACGCGCGCTGCTCGGCCAGGCGCTTGCCGCGCTGTTCCTCGACTGCGTGGGCAGTCTTGGCTTTGGTGTAGGCATCGTGACGTTGGTGAACCAGTTGCTCGGCCTGGTGGTGCTCAGCGGTCCGCGCGTCCAGTTCATCGCGTTTGGTGTCGCGCAGGGCGACGGCCTCGGGATCGGGTTGCGGTGCGCTGAGTCGCTGTGAGCACTGGCCCTTGCGTTCGAGGGTGGTGCGCAAGTTGGACTCGATGACCTCCCGTTGGGCGCGGTGCGCGCCTGCAAGGGCCTCCAGGTCGATCGCAGCGGTCGCTTCGAGGGCTTGGATGCGAGGATCGAAGGTCGCTGACAAGGCGGCGCGCGCTGCTGCCGCGGCGCGATCGGTCTCGGTGTGCGCACGGTCCAGGGCGTTGAGGCGGCGCCCATACTCCAGGTCAATGCGCTCCTGGGCTCCCAGGAGGATGCCGCGACGGTCCGTTAAGTCCGCGAGGCGTTGCTGTATTTCCGGCTCTTGGCGAAGGCGTTGTGCCTTCGCGGGAAGGTCTTTCTCACCGTACTCGGCGCGCTGCTTATCGAGGGCATCGGCGCGGCGTTCGCACTGCTTCGCCTCTCCGATCGCGGTATCCCTGCGAACGTGGATCGCACTCGATGTGCTGGCGTAGGTCTGTTGCTCTTGTTCCGCGAGGGTTGCGTGGGCGGCACGCTGGCGCCGATTCTCGATCGCGGCACCATCAAGGTGGGCCAGCAGGTGCAAAGCGCGGGCGTGGATGCACCCAAGTTCAGCCTCAACGGCAACCAACCGGGATTCACGATCCAAGAGTTCTGACATGACGTCAGACGCGGCCATTGCGGTGTTGTAAGCATCGTAGCGGTCTGGCCAGGACTCGATCTTAAGGCGCTCACTCTGCAACATAACCTCATCTGCTCCGGACCCGATGCAGGAGACAACCATTCCCTGAAGATGCACAAAGTTGGTTGAGCGAAGAAACATCCCGCTGACGATCTTCTCGATATGGGTCAAATGCTGACCAGGGCCGACGAAAGCATAATCGAGTGATAACTGACGCTGCTTCACGGCCTGTTTCCCGCTTCCAACCTTCCCTTGAATGATGGAGCGGTACTCGGCAACGGCAGATATCGAATGGCTCAGATGGATACCGCTTTGGTGGAATGTCCGCCGCAGGTCCGGGACCTGAATAATATTGCACCCGTCTGGCGACAGAAACAGATCGGGCCGGTAGGATGAACGTGCGAAGGCGTAACGCCGTTCCGTGCCCGTGGAACTGGCATGAAGGATGACCATCCGAACACCGTGGTCGGCGCGCTGGTATTCAAAAATGATGTAGGACGTGAGCCGTGGCAGATAAAAACTGTTGAAGTCGAGGCGATTGGTCTCAGTGGCGACAATCCGGGTAGGGTTCTCACCGTAGAAAATGGGGATCAGTTGCAGGAGGGTCGTCTTGCCGCGTCCGTTCCTGCCCGTGAGGACCGCCCCGCCATCCACAGGAAGCTCGACAACGCGACCGGCGCTGTAGGAGTCAATCAGGACCAGCTTCAGAAGGCGGAAATCCATGAAGTCACCGCTTAGTGATATGGTGGATGGGAAACACGTCAAGTATAGCTTATCGGATGTGGGTTTCGGAAGGTGGGAACTGCCCTCGCGGCAGTGGCTATTGCGATGTTTGCGCTCGAACGCAAGGACGGACGCCTGGGAACTTCTGAACGGCCCTCGCGGCAGTGGCTATTGCGATCCCCGCAAACGTGCGATCTGCCGTAAAAAATGACCGCCCGTCTTTCTGAACTGCCCTCGCGGCAGTGGCTATTGCAATGGAGCGTAAAGCTTTTCACTGCGCCGTGGTATTCAAACTTCTGAACTGCCTTCGCGGCAGTGGCTATTGCTTTCCGGCGAGCCTGGCCGGTGCCATCGCCGCCGAGATCATTCTGAACTGCCTTCGCGGCAGTGGCTATTGCTTTTCCATAGATGACTTTTCCCACGCTATGGACGCGAGCATTCTGAACTGCCTTCGCGGCAGTGGCTATTGCTTTTTTGCGCCGGTCCACGAATACGTTGCATTGATGAGCATTCTGAACTGCCTTCGCGGCAGTGGCTATTGCTTTTCTGGATCTCAGATCGCATGGCAAAAAATGCAGGCCATTCTGAACTGCCTTCGCGGCAGTGGCTATTGCTTTGCGCGTTTGAACTCGCTACTCGTGATTTTCTCGCTATTCTGAACTGCCTTCGCGGCAGTGGCTATTGCTTTGCGAGCGCGGCGGCGGTCAGTTGCAACTGACGCCCATTCTGAACTGCCTTCGCGGCAGTGGCTATTGCTTTTCGCCAAAGACGGGGATGGGCTGCAAGGTCCTCGCTTCATTCTGAACTGCCTTCGCGGCAGTGGCTATTGCTTTGCGTTGTAATTTGCTGGTATTAATGCCACGTTCGATACATTCTGAACTGCCTTCGCGGCAGTGGCTATTGCTTTTTTTGTGTGCCTCAGAGGTTGCTGCAACCTTGTCCTATTCTGAACTGCCTTCGCGGCAGTGGCTATTGCTTTGCCGGGGGAGACCCCCTTTCCCCCTCGCCGACCCCCTATTCTGAACTGCCTTCGCGGCAGTGGCTATTGCTTTGTGGAGGCTCGCCGAACTCAATACTTAGGCACTTGCACATTCTGAACTGCCTTCGCGGCAGTGGCTATTGCTTTCCGCCAGGCTGCGCGGCCTCATTGAAGCGGGACAACATTCTGAACTGCCTTCGCGGCAGTGGCTATTGCTTTGCGGAAGATCCTGCGCGAGGGCCTGAACGGGCTCAAATTCTGAACTGCCTTCGCGGCAGTGGCTATTGCTTTGCCGGGGGAGACCCCCTTTCCCCCTCGCCGACCCCCTATTCTGAACTGCCTTCGCGGCAGTGGCTATTGCTTTGTGGAGGCTCGCCGAACTCAATACTTAGGCACTTGCGCATTCTGAACTGCCTTCGCGGCAGTGGCTATTGCTTTCTCCAGGCGCAGATCCACTGCGACCCGCTCGGCGGCATTCTGAACTGCCTTCGCGGCAGTGGCTATTGCTTTCAGGAAGGAGGATCGGCAAGACCTCAAGCAACCTCATTCTGAACTGCCTTCGCGGCAGTGGCTATTGCTTTCAGGGCACCGAGATCCAGACCCTACGCGCCCAGGTCATTCTGAACTGCCTTCGCGGCAGTGGCTATTGCTTTCCAGGTCAAGGCATAGCTGTTCATCCCGGATGAACTCATTCTGAACTGCCTTCGCGGCAGTGGCTATTGCTTTTTAACAATGTTTGTTGAAGTATTCAACACAGTCACATTCTGAACTGCCTTCGCGGCAGTGGCTATTGCTTTGCCAGCAGGCACCGAGCCCGCGGAGAGGCCCAAGACATTCTGAACTGCCTTCGCGGCAGTGGCTATTGCTTTCGCGTCACGAATAGCGGTGGGCGCATCAACATTCTGAACTGCCTTCGCGGCAGTGGCTATTGCTTTGAAGAAGACAAAGCGCGGTGGCGGGAAATGCTAGATTCTGAACTGCCTTCGCGGCAGTGGCTATTGCTTTGTTGCGGATCTGCGCGAGACAGTTGGACGCATCAAATTCTGAACTGCCTTCGCGGCAGTGGCTATTGCTTTCCCATTACCGCTTGTCGGAAAATTGCTCGCCTCCGCGATTCTGAACTGCCTTCGCGGCAGTGGCTATTGCTTTGAGACAGACGGCGAGGAAGAAGACCAGCAGGGTGACATTCTGAACTGCCTTCGCGGCAGTGGCTATTGCTTTGGACCCGCTACGAACCCAACACCGACGCGGCCTCCAGGGCATTTTGCGAGCGGTCCCCGGGTCTCGTCGAGTTACGTTGGTCCGCTTCAAGTGGCATCGCAGGAGTGTACCCTAAGTCTCGAAAAACGCGAGGGGAGTACGACGCGAGCGCTCCCCGGGCTTTTGGGTGCCACAGGAGCGCTCGCGAGACCGCGGCGGGGGCAGGAGTCGGCCCAGTGCTCTGCCTACGCGGCAGGGTGTCTTTCACATGTGAAAGTGTCAGAACCACGGAATTGTTGCCGTGGTGCTCAACCCGTAGGCGGAAAAAGCCGCCTGGGTGGGGTCAGAGACCAGCGGCCCATGCTGGATCAACAGCCGAAAGGTCTGCGCAGTGCTGGCGCTTTTCACCGTCAGGAAAGGCAGATTGGACCTCCGGGCCGCGGTGTCTGGGATGGCCTGCAGGGCGACTGTCTCCGTCATCCCGTGGCGAGCGATCAAGCGTCGGCGCAAACGGGCGGGGTTGCTCTTGACCTGGACGCGCCGCACCGTGCGGTATCCCGCGACTTCCGGGACTGGCGTCAGTCCGGTGGTACGCACATGGTCGCGCACCGCACCGAGCCATTCCAGTTCCTCGAAGACCCCCAGGGCGGCAGCGGTGCCGTGCAGTCGTAAGCACGGGCCGAGCGTTGGCTGAGCGTTGTCGAAACGGGGGAAGCTGACGCCTACGGCACCGTTCCCGAGAAGACCCAGGGTCCGATGGAGTTTACCGAACAAGGCGTCAAGCAGGATAACTGAGGCGATTTCCGGGTTCGGGATGATGACGTTGTCGATGTAGGTATTCATCACTCACCCTTCTTTTCCGACTTCTCGGACTCACCGAACACGCCACCGCGAATCAGGGTCGCGATCACGTAGTGTTGGTGATTAACGGGAGGAACGATGTCGTGGAGCATCCAATTGTCGAAGAGGGTGTAAAAGTCGAGCTTGCTCCGCAAGTCGCGGTAAGCGCGGCCGTGCGACGTGACGGACCCGTAAGGCTCGATCGCGATCGGACCGATGGTCGCAACGTCACCGGGATAGTCGGTGTCAATCGTGCGCACGGCGTTGCCGATCTTTTGACTGTGCATGGCGGCAGTGCCCCCCAAGGTGTAGAGCGTCTTGCTCTTGCCGCCCTTCTTCGGATCACCGGGGTCACGGATGAACTCCTGCGACGGAAAGACTTCCTGACCGGCGCCGACGCGCGCGTAAGCGACGACTTCGAGGAGCGTGAAGGACCGTTCGGAGAATCCGGTTGAGATCACTGCGGCAACGTCCGTGAGGGCCTGCAAGGAACGGGGCTGAATCATGAAGTCGCGCAACGGCACCTTCAGGGCGTCGAAGGTCCACGCGGCGGCTTCCACACCTTGGACGAGGTGGCGAATCCGCACTTCGACCTGCTCGGCGGCGATGCGGTTGCGCCAAAGGAACCGTGCGTTTGCGAGATTCTGTGCGTAGCGGGGGGCCAAGGCGTGGAAACCGTGTTCGGCGATATACCCGGAAACAACCGTGGCGAGGCGGTTACGGTAGTCGGAATTGTTGCACGCGGCGGGGGTGCCGACGTGGCCCAGGATGCGCAGCGTGAAGCGCACGCGCAGCGTGTCGTCGCACTCCGGGAGCGTGGCAACGTCGATCTTCTGGATGTTCGGGGATTCGATCGCGGCGTCGGATTTCGCCGCGTCCTTCGCCACCTGCTCCGGCGTCATCGGCTCCTTGGTCGGTGGTCTCCCTTTCGGGCGGTTGGAAACGGTCCCGCGGATCGACTTCTCCCGGACCCGGACTGCGGGCCACTGATTGCCGTTCGCGCGATCGTCCCATGCGCCTGACGCGAAAATGGCGTCGGACGGGTCCAAGTGGCGCTCAAAGGACAGCACGGATGCTTGGATCGAGGCGGTTGCAGGGCGTTTAGCCATGATGCGAATACCTATGCCTATGCGGAGTGAAAAGAGTCGGCGTAACGGTTGACTGACGTATAGATGCCGGCCGTGGAGTCGGCGACGGAGCGCCACATAATTTCGTCGGGATTGTTGACGCGGGCGGGGCTGAGCCATTGCCCCAAAGAGTAGAGGCTTTCGACGAAGCGAAACGGCTTCTCCGGATCGCGGGTATTGCGGACTGCACCCGGCGGGTACAGTGGCGAGATGCCGGCGTACCCGACCGGAATCGGGACCAACCACCCGGGGTGGGTGCGGAACTGCCAGGTGGCTTTACTGGGGTCCTTCGGGTCACTTTGCGTCCCGCGAATATTCACCCGGGTGCAGTCGAGCAACGCATCCAGTGCATCGGCGCCGGGTTGCTCCAGACGGAGTTCTTGGAGCCGCGCAATCAGCAAGTCCTCGCGTTGCACCAGGGCGGACCCTGGCAGGATCGCCGACCGCCAACCAGCGAACGCTTCGGTGTTGGCCTGCGGGTCGTCGAAACACTCGAAATACTGCGGAAGGGAGCGCGGCGCATAGCAAGGAAGGATGCTGCCACCAGCGAGGCGCATGGCATGGGCCGCGTTGATCACCGCAGCGAGAAAGGGGTCCGGCGCGCCGGCGAAACCGCCAACCTCAATGAGCAAACTGACCACCGCATGAGCGCGACCCTCTTCGACGAACGACGGCGACTTGCCGTGACGGTTGAGAGGGTTGCGAGTCAGGTGAAATGCCTGCGGCCCGAACTGGGTCGGACGCGAGACTTGCGGCGCGAAGTGGTGACACACGATGCCCGTACCTCCGAAGCGCGCATCGAAGCACGACGGGAGACGCCGCTGCAAAGAATCGACAAAGCCGGTGAAGGCAGTAGGAGAGGGGAATCCCCAGGTCATCGGGCTCGACACCGCATTGAGGTTCTGTACCTTCAAACGCGGGATCAGCACCCAGCCGATCGGCTTACTCATTAACGGGTACCTCGGTCGGCAGGAATTGCAGGTGCTCGGCGAGGGCGTCGGCCCATACTTGATGATCGCGATCGTTCAGGTGAAAATTGCGATCGTCGTTTTCCAGGGCCGCGTTCAGCCAGTTGGCGAAGCGGTGCGAGAGTCCCGCTTCCCAATCCGCAAGATCGCGCGCCAGGGCGAACGATGGATCGAAACTGCAACGGCCGGGGTCCAGCCAGTAGCCTTCAATCGGGTGCAGGCGGCAATCGGGGAGCGCGGTCCAGCCGGGCGCAAGGCGCTGGAAGGGCACTGCAAACTCAGCGAGAGCGTCGATGATCTGGCGCGTGAACGCGGCCCGCGCGTTGCGAATGTCAATAGTGTTTCGCGCGCTCATCCGGATCAGATAGTCGCGTAACTCATCGACCAGGACGCGAACGTGGGGACGGGTGCCGAAGCGCACAGGAAAGATGCTCTCAATGCGCAACGGGGGGCGCGCCTGCCAGGGACGGGGCGCGGGGGGCAACGATGAGAGTAAGAAGTTCTCCCCGTGCCGCCGGGTGTTCAACACACTGATGTTCTGCGGCTTCGACCCGCCGAAGCGCTGGGTGACGAAATCCGGGTAGTCGTGGATCTCGTCCGGGTGCCACTCCTGGTTCTTCCGGGCCGCCCGTGCGAGTTTGGCTTCCGGGGACCAACGGTCATCATTGATGGTCGTCCACACACAATGGGCGAGGGCGGATGAGAACAACGGGGCCAACAGGTGATAAGCACCGGGACCCACAGGCCAAAACACTTGTTTCGTCAACGCGTGGGAAGCCGGATGTGGGTCCGGGCTGCCGACTGCGGCGAATGCCTCCATCCAGGCGCTCGCCTCTGCCGGGTCCGAACTCAGGGCACGCATGAGCGCCGGATCGGACTCGGTAGCACGGCCGAACAGGGTCTTACCCGCGACAGTAAGGCTCAGGAAGGCATACACGTCCATCGCGCCAGCGTGACCCACCACATCGACCTCGATGACGCCGGCCAGGGTGTGGGTGCCGATCAGGTGCGGGCCTGCGGCCTCGTTGCCCGGCGCGTACAGGCTGCTGCCGCCGGCGGCCGGGTGGGTGAAGGAATCGGCGTGCGTGACCTGGCGGATATGCGCGGCCCGGCGGGCGGCATCGGCAAGCCAGGTGGCATACCGATAGCGCGCGATCAACTCCTCACGCTTCGCCTCGAAGCCGGGTTTTGCCAGGGCGGCCTTCAGACGGTCCTGCAGGAAGGATTGAATCGTGGCGCGAATCGTTGCCGCGGTGTCGCGGGTATCTGGCGCGGGGCCCGGCGGTGTTGGTTGAGTGCTTGGCATAGAGATTCCTGCGCGGAGAGGCTGGGAGAAACGCCAATTAATCGGAAAGTAAAAAAGAAGACGACGCGGCGAACATTAGCGCCAAGGGGCACGCGTGTCAAGAGCGCAATCCCGGGTTTCGGCCCAGGGGTGGCGCTTGGGGAGAGCCGGCGGTTAAACTGCCCGCACGCCGCAGCGGGGACGCTGCTGCCGGGTAGGCAGTTCAGGAAAATTACTCGGAGAGTATTGGCGTACTGCCGGAAGGCAGGGAGGGAAGCAGATGGCTGATTAACTATCGGCCCATCAAAGCGGGTCGTAAGGTTGCGGCGCTGCGATTTGGGTTTATGCGCAAACCGCCGCGGGGGCGTCTTGCGCTCGATCTGCCCGCCGATCTGCCCGCGCAACCCACCCCACCGCATCCGCTCGCGCTCGAAGGCCCCGGGGCGAAGCCAAAGCGCCCGCGCGCCGATCCGGCGCCGTCGGCCCTGTTGCCGGCAGCGCCGGATATGCTGGAGCCGCCGACTGATCCAGCCTCAAGGGCATCCAGGGCGGCCGGGCTTTCTGATCACACCCGAGGCACTCATGACCACCGTCACTTTCGACACCCACCAGTTCATTCGCACCATCCAGGCGTCCGGCATCCCCGAGAACCAGGCCGAAGCCATCGCTGAGGCCTTTCGCGTAGCCCAGACGAACGCCGAGATGGCCACCAAGGGCGATCTCGGCGAGCTGGAATATCGCCTCAAGAGCGCTATCAACGAGTCCAAGGTGGACATTATCAAGTGGGTAGCAGGGCTGATGTTGGCCCAGGCCGCCGTCATCGCGGCCCTGGTTAAGCTGCTCTAACCCGGGGCCTTGGTTGCCCCCTCGTGCTGGATCGAGGGCCGGGAGCTTCCCCCGACCGCCCGGCCGACCCTGCGCGGTCTGCGGCTTGGGCACAGTGACCAGGTGGCCGCGCTCGACCAGGCCGCCGCGCGTGGATCTTCCCCGGCGCCCCTCCAGGGCCTCGCCTTAACGGCAACAGTTAGACACTGACAAGTAGGACGAAAAATGCGCGCTAACCTGAAAAGTTACGATAACGACGTGATAGCTTGGGCCAACGAACAGGCGCGGCTGCTCCGGGCCGGGCGTTTCGATGCCCTGGATATCGAACATATCGCCGATGAGATTGAAGACGTGGGCAAGAGCGAAAAACGCGAGTTCCGAAGCCGAATGGCTGTCCTGCTGGCCCATCTGCTCAAGTGGCAATATCAGCCAGACCGCCGCGGAAACAGTTGGCGGCGGACGATCAAGATTCAGCGCCGTGAGGTTGCCGGATGCCTGCAGGAAACGCCCAGCCTTAAGGCGGACCTGGGGCGCCCGACCTGGCTGGAAAACACATGGGCCGACACGCTAACACTGGCAACCAAGGAAACCGGGCTATCGTTCGAGGCATTCCCGGAAGAGTGCCCGTGGACCATGGCTCAAGTGTTTGATACGGAGTTTTGGCCGACAGAACTCTAGCCCGCAGGCCCGTCCGGGCGCCTCGGGCTCTACAGGAGGGCGCTGAAGCCAAGGGCCGGGTGGTACGCCCACCCCTGGGACCGGGAGCCGCGGGGCGGCGCCAGGTCCAGGTAACCGAACTGGCGCGCGCAGGGCAACAGGTCCATGTGCCGCTCGGCCGCCAGGGTGGCCAGGGCCTCGCGGTAGTCCGGGACGGCCCAGAAGCTCACCCGCGGACCCTCGCGCAAGGCGGGGGACAGATCCCCACCGTTGACCAAATTCGTTAGCCGGGTGCTCCCGGTCCCGTCCCCCTCCACGCGGAAAAAGTCGACTGCCCCCGATCGGTCATCGCTCGGTAACAGGGCGTAGCGCAGGGTTCCATCCGGGTCCCAGCGGAAGGGGTCGGCCCGCTGCAATTCTCCGGTCAGCATGGCCCTGGTGCTCCAACAGCGGTGCGGGTCGTTACCCACCCCGTCGGTCATCAAGGCCCGCAGGCGCCGGTGCTCCAAGTCGACCAGGTTGTGCCGCGGGTGCAGGGCGGGGCGCTCCTGAATTCGGGCGGCCGCATCACCGCGGGCAAGCTGCTCGGGAGCGAGCAAGTCGCTCAGCGCGTAGCTCGCAAGGGGCCATTCCTTACTCTCGTACCCAGGGCGGCAGTACGCCGGTGACTGCCCCTCCAGGGCGCGCAGGTTGCTCATCAGGATGTTGACGTTGGGTGTGGTCGCGGCCCCCTCACGGTGGCGGCGGACGCGCCCAAGGATCTGGATCAGGGATCGCATCGACGACGGCTCGACGATTGCCCAATCGTAATCGTGGTCTCGGCCGACTTCGGCAACCGGCGTGGCGAGCACGAGAAACACATGGTGCTGCTCGGGATGCAGGGCGAGGGCGTCGCGAACGAGTGGGGTGCGCAAGATGGCCGCGGGGTCGCAGTCTTTGCGGTTCAGTGCGCGGTCAAGGGTGCGCTCGATGTTGGAGCGGACCAGCAAGGGATGCTGCGAATGGTAAACGCACAGGTGCAGGTGGTAACCCTCCGGGGCACCGAGTGCGAGAAGCGCCTTCGCGGTCGCCACCAGGGGGCCGATGTTCGCGAGTCGCACCAAACCGAAACTCACGGACTGCCCGGTACGCAGGTCGCGGGTGCAGTTCTGCGCGTGCAGGTGAGGAACCTGCATGTTCAGGGATTCCGCCAGGGCCTCACAAACAGCCTGACGTGAGGGGTTGCGCGGTGTGGGCGCGGCGTAGAGCGCGACGATCCGACGGGGCGGAACCTGGGCCAGGGCCTCCACGCGGCGCGCCACAAAGCGGCCGTGTTCCTGTGCGAAAGCCTCGAGTCCGTCCTGATCGGGGATCTGCTGCGCGCTCGCCTCGAACTCGTCTATCCAGGCGCAGGGGATCGGCAGGGGCAGGGCAACGCCATGGGCCAGGTCAAAGCGGCGCCGACCTTCCCGGTACGCGCGAAACAACCCCTCGACCAGGGCCGGGGGCAGGGTCGCAGAGGAAAGGATTACCCGGCTCCCAAGCAAGCCCGCGAGGTAGACCAGGCGGGTCAGGGCCGGCAGGTCCTCCAGCCCGAAGTCATCGGGCTCGTCCAGCACCAGGTCGCTACTGAGCAAGCGCAACTGGGGCAGGATGTGGCGACCCCCGCGAACCCGCTCGGTGGCTGGCATCAGATGGTCGATGGTGCATACGACTACCGGGGCGTTCAACAAGCGCTGGGCGTCATCGCTGCGGCGGGGGTCGGCCAGCCAGGGGTTCAGCGGACCGCCCGGGGGGCAGTGCGGACCCACGACGTAGGTGTCAGGATCGAGCAACCCGTCCGGTCCGGCTGCGGGTTCCTGCTCCTGTTCGTGCAGCGCTTGCACGGCGGCATCGCCGACCAACACCGCCAGGTCGGCAGGGGCGAGGCCCAGTCGCTCGCGGTAGGCATCACCGGTTTGCAGGGTCAGGGTGCGCAAGCCCAAAGCGGCGGTGAAGCGCGGTCCGGCTCCCGGGCGAGCGATGGCGTAGAGGATGCGCGCGTTCGATAGGGTCTTGCCGCACCCGGTGGAAGCCATGTTGACGGCGAAGAAGCCGCGATCGGCCGCGAGGTCCCGAAGGGAGCGGGCGAGGGTGAAGGCATCGTCCTGCCAGGCAAAAGCCTCCGACCCGGCTGCGCGCTCGAAGGCTGGCGAGTGGTCGGACAAGCTCGGCAGGTGACGGGTCAGGCCGGGCAGGGCGCGGGTGATCCGCGAGGCGTTGAGCGAGACACCGGTCAAGTGGGCATCGAGGCGTTGCTTCAGCACCCCGGGCGTCAAGGTGTTCGCGTAGAGCGGGAAGGTGGTCGCACCGCGGCGGCCGTCGCTCAGGAGGCTGGAGTACGCATGATCGGCAAGGATCAGCGACAGCCGGGAGAGGGTCAGGACGAACGGGTTATCCAGCCACGGGGCAGTGACAAGGCCCGGGCGAGCAAGGATCGCCTGGGCGAGGCGGCGGGCGCGGCGCTGCCAGTGGCGGCTGTCGAGGGGGTCGCGGGGACCGGTCTCGGGAAAAGACCAGCATTCGGCGCGGTCCGCTGGCGTTGCCGGGTAGGGCCCACACCAATCGGCCGTGATCTGGTCCTCGGCGCGGGGAAGCTCGCGCCCGACCAACTGGTGGACCTTGCGAGTAGGGTGGGCGGGCAAGCGATGATGCGAGACGATCAACCAAGCGACCGCCTGCGCCAACGGCGGAAGGTTAGAGAGGGGCGATCGGGCCGGCTTGGTCGGATCGTCGCTGACCATCCGGGCGCGCCAATCGCCGGCAGTGGCCCCAGACAAGGCCGCAAGGCGGGCAAGCCAAGCCTCGTCTGAATCGGTGCCGACGAAAGCCTCGAAGAGGCGCAGGGACACCCACTCGTGGCGATACGGGTCCGGGGCAATCTTGCGGCTGCGGGACTTCAGTTTCCGTTGGAAATAGCGGTTCGCCTTGCCCACGTCGTGAAACAGCGCAGCGAGGGCCGACAAAAGACGGATGTGCTGAAACACCGGGATCTCGGATGTCAACGGAGTTTCCTAGCGATATTCCGCGTCGGTGGCGGATGCGAGCGACTGCCGGTCTCGTAGAGGGATGCAGTCGTAGGAGGTCCACCGCCAACCAGGTCGTGCCGGACGGCCACACCCACATTCACAAATAGCTCTCGCGTCGGGCTCAGCATTGGCGAACGCATCCCCAACCAGGCGGGCATCGAAAAGCAGAGAAGCGTGCTCAGGACAGGCGATGTGGCCTTGCCCATCAAGGTGTCCGAGCACCCATCCTTCAGCGGATGCGTCGGTTTCCGCCTGCGCTCGCGTGTCTCGATCGCAAGACGCCGGGCAACGATGAAAAAAGCATGAGAAACCGTAGCCTGGCATAGTTGGGTACTCCGCGAGAAAGGCGAGCGCAGGCATCGGGCGCAGCAACGCTCAGAGAAGAGTCATGCGAGTTCGGTGCGGGTCATGTGCAGGGCACCGGACTCGGGTCGAAATTCTACGGCTCGAAGAGCAACCTGGGTATAGTGTGGGTTGGGATATCTGTATCGGCGTCAAAGGCGCTGGGTTGCCCCACAAAACCGACGATCACGTAACTGACACCCGGCTCGGCGGTGAACTGCCAGCGGGCGAGTGTTTCGAGTGCGAGTGCATGGCGCCGGTCAAGGGCGTTGTACTCGGCGGCGGGCATGTCTCGCGGCATCATCGTTTCTCCTGTTGGACTCACACCAAAATAATCGCTAGGGGATGCTCGCGTATCAGTCTCCGAAGTCCGGCGAAATCGTGGACCCAGCATATACCCCACTCACCTTGTTCGACGATCATAACTTCAAGTTCCATAATCGTCCGCAAGCTCCCTCAATACGGCGGCGGCATCGCGCAACATACGCATTTTTCGTGGGTCCACACGGTCCTCCGTGGCGTCATTGTCGTGTGGGTCATGGGCCTCGATAACTCTCACGATTGCCAATTCCGCCAACTCATAGATGTTCTCCACGTCGTGCCCCTGTTCAGGTGATTGCAAAAAGATCGGTCTGCCGACGGGCGCAATCGAGCGGTGGAAGCGTCTCGGCAAAACGGGTTGCTGATGTGCCGTCAAAGCTGTGGGCTCCGGCCGCGATACAGAGGTTGATGCGCTGGCGGGTGTTGACCCGGGCGAAGTGGAAGTAGGCCCCACTGTCGCGCGCGAGGCGCCCCCAGGCAAGAGCCGTCGCTGTCTTCCATTCCGTGGACCCTCCGAGAAACAACCCGACCGTCGGCCCGACGAGGGGGGCAAGGTCGTGCACCGACATGCCGTCCTGCACGGGGATCAGGAGGGGAACCCGCAAGGGCGCAAGGCGATCGAGCCAGGCCAGGGAGAGGTCCAGGGACTCCCGGCCGCCGGCAACGATGTCGGGAAGGGCGATCCAGTCGGCCCCAGCACCCAAGCGCTCGACGGCGCGGGCGTAGCGCTCACCGTCAAAGCCTGCGCCCTGGTCCTGGTGGTCGCTCCAGGCCCCGTTGTCGAGTGCGTAGGGAAACCCCTCATTCCTCAAGGCCCCGGCCGCGCTCACCAGGATGCGCCACCCGTGGCGCCGCATCATGTCAAGGTTCCGGCGCGTGCCGGTCCGCGAGGCGTAGGCGCGCAGTTCTGGGAGACAGGCGAATTTAGGGGGCATCACGTAACCACTCGCAGTGACCCGGGCTTTCTCGACCGGGCATACGCGCCAAGCGTATGAACAGCGAGGGCAACGGTAATGACGTGGATAACCTGGAACCTCGAAATCCTCGAAGGGTGCCAGGTGCCGGCATCTACAGGTGATCGAAAGACCTTCGGGAATCATGCGCGAGCGTCGGGTTTATGGGGATGGCTCAATATACAGAACAACCAACACAAACACAAACACAAGCGCACGCCCCGAAGAGGATGGTTACCGCTCGCGAGCAACCTTCGGACGGGCAGGGGGCTTGTCGGGCTGCGTCTCCTGCCTGGCAGGGGTCTTTGCGCTCCAGTAGGCCCCAGGCTCGTTGCCAGGCGCCAGATTGTGTTGCTTCCCATCTTGACCTTCCAGGGCCGCGACGACGGCAAGCGGAACGCGCTCCGGGGGTCGGGTCGCCTGCAGAAGCTGCGACTGGATGTCGGCGAAGAACTCGGGCTTGTTTTTTGAGCGGCCCACCGACAGACCGGCGTCGATCGCGGCGATTTGGGCGTTTTTGACGGATAGCGGGCGCAGCACATCGAGGGCCTGCTTCAAGTCGCGGCGCTCAAGGGCAATGGCGAGTTGTTCACCGGCCGCAGTGGCGTACCGCGGGTTGCCGGTTGCCGGGTCTACCGCGGGGTGCAGTCCGCGTTCCTGATTACCTGGATCAGGTAGGCCGTTGGTGTTGCGGAACCTCGCAACGTAGGCGTCGGCCTCGGCGCTGACGCGAGCCGCAAGTGCGGTGCCGGAGTCACGGTACGAGACAAGGATCGAACTGGCGATGGTCTCGCCGTGCATCACTGTGCACAGTGCCCCACTGTGTCGGTAGGCGCGTAGGCTGGCCGCTGTCGATTCGTTTGCCGTGGTGGGATGCCGCATGTTCTCGAAACGCTTCGTTGCGGTTCTTCCGTCCTCGGCGATCGTCCATCCGTGATCCTTTTGAAGGCTGGAGAGGAGAACGACGGTCTCGAAATTTTGCTTCGCTGAGATGTTTACGGTGTCGTCCGCACCGGGATGTTTCTCATCCCGCACGGAAGCGCCCATGAGTTTTCCATACGTGTGCACGTAGCCGTTCACATCGGTGTTCACGGTGTCGGCGTAGGAGGCGTTGGCATCGCGGGCGATCCCAAAGCGATCCGCCAACAAGGCACCGTGCATCACAATCAGCGTCGGTCCATCGCGCCGAATCGTCAGGGTATCCTGGTGGTTGGGCACGGGCATCGGATCGCGCGCCCATTCGGGAGTGGGGATGTCGGCAGACTTGCCGTCCCGAAAGAAATCTGCCTCAGCCGGGGTCACATAGGATTTTGGAATCCGCTCTACGAGGTACTGACGCGCGGCCTCCCGGTTCGTATCGTCGTCGATTGCCCTAAGAGAGTTGGGAATACTGTCATAGAGCGCGGCGATGGAAGGACGGGCGTCCATCCAGTGCTCGGCAGCGTAGCGGGCACCAAGGAGCGGGTTCGACCGGATTTCCGCGACCTTCGCGGCCGTTTCCTGGGCGGGGCGAACCCACCCATCAAGCCTTTCCCTCACATCCGGTGGAATCTCCGGAAGCGGCTGAACGGCGGGCTCGGATGGCTTCATGTTGGCGAAGGTCTTCTGAAGACCGTCACCGCCCTCGCTCGGCAACCAAGCGTGCTCGTTCTTAAGGCGCTCAAAGATGGCCGCGACCTGGCCCTGCAGGCGGACCTGGATCGCGGCGGCGGATTCGTAGTCGGGCGCCGGGGCCTCGGCCGGCGGTGGCGCTGCAACTGGTGCCGGTGCCGCAGGCGCGCGAACCCAGTCGGGATGGGGCAGGTCCGCGGCGCGGCCGTCGGGGTAGTGTGCCGCTTCGGCGGCGGTCACGTAGGATGCCGGCAGGCGCTCGGCAATGTGCTGCCGGGCCTTCTCGTGGATTGCGGGGTCCGCGATGGTGTCGAGGGTGCGGGCAATCTTGTCATAACCGGCGGCGACCGCAGGACGATCGTCGGCCCATACCTCAGCGACTTTCGCGGCCCCAAAGATTTTGCGCGTGTGCTCCAGGCGCTCGGCCGTGCGGACCGGACGGATCAACAGGCCCTTGAGCCGCAGGCGTACATCGTTCGGGATCTCGCCCTCGGCGGCAGGAGCGACCGGGGGTGTCGGCGGCGCCGTAGGCGTAGCGGCAACCGGCGTCGGCTGGGCCTGCACTGGGGCCTCAGCGCTGGGCGTTGGAACAGTTGCCGTGCTGATGACGTGCTCGCGCGTGGCGATCGAAAGCAGGATGGCCTGTAACTAAGTGTCGGTCATCAACCCAGGTCGCAAGCCGCCGCTGTCGGCCCGGTCCCATCCCTCCGGACGCTGTTGTTCCTCGGGGATGAGCCGCATGGCCCCGTGGTGTGTGTCGGTGGCCGGCAGGACGTATGCGTAGAGCAACGGCGGTGCGACCTGATGCGGTTCAGGATCGCCGGGCACGGTGACTTGTTCGGGTTGGCGCTGGCGCTCGGTGACGGCCTGGGCGGCATCGGCGGCGACGCGCTCGACCGCGGCCGTGGGCCAGGTCCCGGTCAGGTCCTCGGGCAGGACTGGAAGGCCGTGCGCGGGGATCTCGGTATGCAGCGCAGTGGACCCGGCCGGGGCCGGGGTGGGTTCGACTGGCACGGGCGCCGGGGCGCCTGCCGTAGTTGGTGGGACCGTTGTGGGTCCGGGACCGACCGACTCACCGGGGGCGCCGGCTGTCGAAGCCTCGACGGGAACGGGCGCTGGAGCACCTGCCGGGGTTGGGTCAGGCGTCGCCCCAGGGACGCCCACCGTCTGGGTCTCGGGTGCAACCTCGCGCTCCTTCTCGAACGCGAGAACGTAGGCGGCGATCCGGTCGGCGTCTTTAGACGCGCGCAGGATTTCCTTCGGGTCCTCCTTCAGGGCCTTGATCCAGCTTTTCACGTAGGCGGCGTGCTGACCGGGATCGTGGCCGATGCCCAGCTCGTCGCCCAGCATCAAGGACGCTATCTCGGCCCGTAGCTCCTCCTTCGCATACCCCTCGCTTCGGAACGGGTGCGCCAGGTCTCGGGCGAGTCGCGAGGGGTGCCCGGTCCAGTGGCCGACCTCGTGAAACGCGGTCCCGTAGTACGCATCCGCGTTGGGGAACTGCTCCCGGGTCGGCATGTGGATGCGATCGGTGGACGGCCGGTAAAAGGCTTCGTCGGCCTGGTCGTGACGGATGTCAGCACCGGTCGCCTGCAGCAGGGCCTCTGCGCGGTCGTGCCGATCCCAGTTCGGAACGCTCGGGGTCAGGGGGGGCAAGCCGTCGATCTGTGAAGCGTTGAAGACAATGGACGTGAAGGACTTCGGTCGCTCCAGTTTGACATTGCGGTAGACCTTTTCCCCGTCGCGCATGACGGGCTTGCCGGCGTCGTCCAGGACCAGCACGCGGTCTGACATCTTCCAGTATTGAATGAGGGTGCCGTGCTCCCCCTTACGGACCTGGGCACCTACGCTCGCGGCCTGCTTGTAGGTCATCCACCGGGGATCGGCGTGGCCTTGCATCTGGAGCCAGACGACGTTGCTCCCGCGGTACTTAGTGCCCGACACCGGGTTGTGCGGCAGGCTCAGGCTGCGCGGGGTCCACGGCCGTTGCCACGGGGCGGTCCCCGCCTCCAACTGCTCGATCAGTTTCGTCGCCACCTGCTCGTGATACGGAACCTTCGGCGGCGCGTCCGCCTTGGGCGTGTACTTGCGCCTTGGCTTGGGGGGCTTGGTTGGCGTGGTGGGCTTCGCCATCACGCAACCCCTTCGTCGTCGACACCCTCTAGCGACTCCCGGGCTTCCTGTTCGGTGATTGCGACCTCGAAGAAGGCGCCGAGCGCTTCGGCCTCCTTCCAGTCGAAGACGGCTTCGGCGCCTGGGGTGCCGGTCTTCTCAAGTTCGGCGGCAAGGGCAACTGGAGTCATGGTCATGGTCGTTTCCTCAGCGGGTGAAAAGGGTTAACGCTCGCGGTCGTGGTCTCTATCTCGGGTTCGTGGTTGCCTCGGTGGCCGCGGCGCTGTCGGCGCAACCGTGGGTTCGGGGGCTTTGGGTGCCGGGGCCTCTGGGCGGTGGTCGTAACGATCGGCAACGTAGTCGCGGATGGCTGCCGCGGCCTCCTGGTCGCCTGCCTGGGCGTAGTGACCGGCGAGCCGGGTCCACGCCTCGGCGCGGCGCTGGATCGCCCTACCCTCAACCTCACCGTCAAAGGTCGGGGACCGCTCCGGCCGGCGGCGGGTTCCGCGTTCTCCTGTCTCTTTCAGATCCCGACGATAGCCGCCCTTCCCTCTTCCGCGGCTATAGGTCGGTGTCGCTTGGGCTGCAATGCCGTTGCGCTCCAAACTCGCGGCGAAATTCTCTCGCCATTCCTGAATGTCCGCCTTTCGCGGGTTCAGCCACTTGCCGTCAAGTCCCTCCAATTTTACGACAACGTGGGCATGATAGTGCGCGCGGTCGTCGTGAAATGCAAAGACGTGCTCGTGGGTATCGAACTGAGTGGAAAGAAAGTCGCGCACGGCTACTTCAAAGGCGCCGGTATCCGTGCCCTCGGGCATGGAAAGCATCATATTCATTGTCACGCGGTCCCGCGGGCGACCAGTCTTCTTGTCAGCCCTCGCTGGCGCTGCGTCCTGGGCGCCCAGTTCCTCCGCGTACTTCATCAAAGCAAGCCTGCGCTCTAACTGCTGATCCTCCGCGATCTGGGTCAGACTTTCGCCTCGCGCGTCGAAGACCTCAATCTCCCCTTTGCGCGAAACATAGTCCAGGTGGTCCCCCACCTTGGCCGCGTTTTTTCCGAAACTGGTGATCTTGACCATCACTTGAGGCTTCCGTGCAATAGCCGCCATGACGGCGCTGCGCTTGCCGCCCGGGGTGCCGGACGAAGCGCGGGAACCTGAACCTCCCGCAGGCCGACCGGTTGTCGCTCCGCGCGGGGCCTTCGCTTTGCCGGACTTCGCGAAAACGAAATTGAAATCTTCGTCGAAGGTGGGCGTGTTACCGGCCATCAGAGCTTGCGCCTTGGCTTATAGTCCAGGTCCGGGCGTTCCCTCGCGAACGTATAGGCGCGCTGGGAACTGCGGTTCCAATCCGCAGTAAAGCGCCAGGCGCCATGGCGCCGGTCTTCCCGCCCCATGTCGCTCGCTTCGCTGGTGGTACTGGGTCGGCGACGGATAGGCGGCGGCATATATCAGGGCTCGGGCACGATGTCAATATGAGATAATAGCGTCAGGCATATTCGCCGTAAGCAAGCTTCAGCGCAGCATCGAGTGCGGGACGGATTTCGTGAACCTTGTACCCTCCCCTGCCCTTTGCTGGATAGCGGATAAGCGGAATACCCGCGTCCTGAAATGCACGATCAAGAAAAGCATCCCGGGTTGCCCGATCGCCTCGTTGGTGCGAGCGATCGTCAACCTCAATCGCGGCGACGATTTCGCAAGTGCGCGGGTCGACCAGGACAAAATCGACGTGCTTCGAGGAAATCTTCGTAAATTCGCTCCACCATCTTTTGTTGCCGACCTTGGTTCTGTTCCCTGGATTCATCACGTCCGCGACGCGGACCTTACCGAAGACTCGGTAACGGCCGTCCACCGCTTGATCGAGGGCGCGTAAGAACGCCCACTCGGTTGCGGAAAACAGGGTTGGCTCGCGCACGTAGTGCACGCGCCCGATGTTCCACGGCAAGCCTCTTGCGAGGATCGCGGCACATGCCACAAAAACGAGGAGTGCGAAGAACACCCATGGCGGTAAGTCAGAGAGAGTGTGAACGATGTCCATAAATACCTCGGTATGGTGACGCGAAAGTCTTTCACATGTGAAAGACTACTCTATCAGTGCGGCTAGCACCCTCGCTAGCAGTTCTCGACTCGCGGCTATCTCGCGGCGAAGGTCGGCCAGCATCTTGTCGTTCACGACGACGGGGCGGCGCTCGTTGGCGGCTCGTGCCAATTGGTTCAGGTTGATGCCGATGCCGCGTAGTTGGGCAGTGTAGGCAATAAGGTCATCGCGAAACTCAGGGCCGAGTCCGGCCTTGGCTTCGAGGCGGCGGGCGCACGCTTCGCGGACCCAGGTCGAGAAATTCTCGTCGCCGCGGTCGGCGTCGATCAGGCGTCTCAGGTGCGGGTCCAGGCGGACCGGCGAGTAGCGGGACTGGGACATGGGGGCCTCTTCGCGTCAGCCTGGTCTTCGGGTGGGGGGAAAGGGGGTCTCCCCCGGCAAACTGTAACACAGTTTGCCTATCCTGCCTCGCTCCCCTCCCCTCTTCTAGTGTCTTCGAGGCGGTTTCTTCAGGTGGTCGCTCCGGAATCTTCAGGAATCCGCCAGGATTCCGGCAGAAGTTGTGCATAACTTCGCTAAGAATCTGGCAGATATAATGCACTCTCCATCAAGAGTCCGGCAAGAATCGCCGATAATCCGGCGGAACTCGGTTGACAATCCGGCAATAATCCGGCAAAAATCCGCGAACAGGCGACTCCGAAGAAAACAAGGCGGCAAACATGGCTGAAAACGGCATGGCGGACGTGCTGCGCAAGCTGGCGACCGGCACCGCCAACAGGCCCGACACGGCACGACTGCGCGATATCTTCGACGAAGTAGAAGCGGCGTTAAGTGCTGGGGTGACCCATGCGGCGATTCATGAAGCACTGCAAACGGGCGGGTTCAAGTTGACATTGAAGTCATTCCAAAGCGCACTATACAGACTCAGAGAAGAAAGGCAGAAGGGCAGTAGGAAAAGAGAGGCGCAACCGGCGCAACCCTCGACTCCGAATCAGGTCCGGCGCGCGACACCGACAACGGGCGTGAGTCCTGCGTCCCCACCTGCCCCCCCGCCCGTGGGGAAAAAACGCGGGCCGCTGGAACTGGCACCAAGCCCGAAGAAATGGGAATGGGACCCGTTAGAGCGACCGGTCTTCGAGTTCATAGATGAAGTGAAGCCGAAAGACGATGACGAAAAGAAACCATAACCGGAGCTAGAACCAATGGCAACGCTGTATATCACTCTGCAAGGAAAAGGGGGCGTGGGGAAGAGTTTCCTGACGTTCGTATATGCACAATGGGCGCTGGACCGCGGGATTGAAGTGATCTGCGTGGATACGGACACCCTGAATCCGACCCTCTCGCAGTACGAACCGCTCAAGGCGACTCATATCAAACTGTCGACCGACCATGTTATCAACCCGTTGGCGCTGGATGCGTTGATTGGCATTGTCGACACGGCGGGGGATGCCCAGGTCGTCGTCGATGTGGGTAGCAACGGATTTGAAACCTTGATGGCCTACGAGACTGAGAACGGAGTGTTCGATCTGCTGCGGGAACAGGGACACGAAGTCGTGATTCAAACTGTGCTGGCTGGCGGTCCGGACGCTGAGGAGACCTTGAAAGGCGCGCGGGCGTTACTCAAGGCAACGACTGTGCCGGTGATTCTGTGGTTCAACGAGCACCTGGGGCCGCTGGAGTATCAGGGGCGCAGCATGATGGAAATGAAGTTCATTCAGGAAGCCGGGGAACGCATTCGCGGGACCGTGGTTATGCACGCGCGAACGCGCACCACATTCGGGAAGGCGGTGGAAGAAATGCTGTCGCGGCGCCTGACGTTCGCGGAAGCGATATCCTGTTTCGACCTGATGCCGCGGAGCAGGATTCAGAAAGTCCGGGATGACTTGTATGGCCAACTGGATGTTGTGGCTGGTATTGAGGAAAAGGCGGCATGAACGAAGCCAGCGACCAGGCCGGCGACCTGATCGGTGAGGTCGCCCGTTCCCTCGGCATCACGATGCCCCGGGACGATCCGCTTATAGCGGTCGTGCTCTTGAACCAGGTCCTCATGAAGCGGTACGCGGATGAGGCCCTGACCCCCTCTATTGCGGCGCTCAGGGAAGCGACGGCGAACGCGATTGCGCAGGTCGAACGGGTCGCGGAAGCGCAAGCGCAATGGCTCGATCAGGAAAACCTCAAAGGGCGGGCGGAGTTCCTGGGGGAACAAAAGGCGCTGTTTGATGCGTGGCAGGAGGATATGAGTAGGCTGATAGCGGTACAGAACGCAGCGCTGGAAAGCGTGCTGCTGCGCACTGGACTGCTGACGGTTGAAGCGATCAAGAAGGAGGTCGCGGCGGCGTTCCAGGCGGCGGTCGCTGATATTCAGGAGGAGGCCAACAAGAAAGCAGCGGCCGAAGCGAAGGCGCGGCCGGCGGGCCTGGGCGTGGGTAGCGTATTGGGAATCGTGGCGGGTGTAATGATCTTCGTGGTCGCGCTGGTCGGCGCGACCGCGGCCCTGCTGCACTATTGGAAGGTGTGAGCCGGTGCCATGCCAGACGGTCCGAGAGGAGAGGATCAGGGCCGGGCGTTGCGTCTATGGATGCGGCTCGGCCCGGGGGGCGGGGTTGGCCTGCCCGCGGTGCGCGGCGCAGCACGCGGCGCGCGAGGCCCGGCGCAGGGAGGCGAACCGGGCGGCCCGGATCTGCGTGGACTGCTGCCGCGCGCCAGTGCAAGACCCGCTGTTGCGGCGCTGCCGCAAGTGCGCCGACATCCAGGCGGCTCGGATGCGGGAAGACGAAGACCAGGGCGCCCCACGAGTGGCCAGGCAGGAGGCCCTGGGCCTGCGGAAAGGGCGCGGCCGTGGCCTGCTGGGTCGTTAGTCCGCCACGATAGATCGGATCTCGGCCGCCCAGGCGGGTTTGCCGATCCGTTCTTGACATCCTCGCCGACCTGAAGGACGGCGATTCCTACGGCGCTACGCGCAAGCAAGCTCGCGAATAGTCGCTTCGGCGGGTTCCTGGGCCGACGCTCCAACGAGCGAAGTATCTCCACAGGCTAGCCGGGCGTGTCCCGCCCTTAAAACATTGATGGCGCCGACCAGATCGGCGTTTTCCTCGAAACCGCACTCCACGCACGCGAACCGGGCCTGAGTCTGCCGGTTCTCCTTGGCGATATGCCCGCAGCACGGACAGGTCCGGCTGGTGTTCTGCGGCGGCACCGCGATCAGGTGCCCGCCGCTCCAGGCGGTCTTGTAATCGAGCTGCCGACGGAACTCGAACCAACCCTGGTCGAGAATGGCTTTGTTCAGGCCGGACTTGGCCCGAACGTTGGTGCCCGGCGCTTCGATCGTCCCGGCCGCCGACGCCGACATGTTGCGAACCTGCAAGTCCTCGATACACACCATCGCGTGGTTTTGGCTGATCGTGGTCGTGGTCTTGTGCAGGTAGTCGCGCCGGGCGTTTGCGATCTTGGTATGGATGCGCTGGACCTTGGCTTTCGCCTTCTTCCAGTTCTTGCCGAACTTGGTCTTGCGGCTCATGGCGCGCTGCGCCTTCGCCAACGCCTGTTCCTGGCGTTTGAAACTGCTCAGGGGCTCGAACACCGCGCCGTCGCTCAAGGTGGCGAAGCGCACGATGCCCATGTCGATCCCGACCGCCCCGCCCCGGTGAACGGGAATCTCGGCTTCGCGCTCGGTCTGGATCGAGGCGAACCACTTGCCCCCCGATTGGCTGACGGTGACGTTCTTCACCTTACCGAGCACATCGCGGCTGTTGCGATAGCGCACCCAACCGAGCTTAGGCAGGAACAGGCGGCTGTTGGCCTGATCTAGCTTGAAATCCTGGGGATAGCGGAGGCTGTCGCCGGACCGGCCTTTCTTCTTGAACCGCGGGAAGTCGGCGCGCTTGGCGAAGAAGTTGGTATAGGCCCGCTCCAGATCCTTGAGGGCCTGTTGCAGGACTTGGGCTGGGGTATCGGCCAGCCAGGGGGTTTCCGGACCGTTGCGCCACTCGGTGAGGCATTTGCAGAGCCCGGCATAGCCGAGCTTCTTCTCGCCGGCCGCGTGGCGCTCCTGCTGCATCGCCAGGGCCTTGTTGAAGACGAACCGGCACGACCCGGCGAAGCCGCGCAGGTCGCGCGCCTGATCGCCGTCGGGCATCAACTCGAACTTGAAGGCTTGGAGACGCAACATAGCCTAGAGTATAGTTTGGCCTATGACACAAGACAACGACATTCGGCACGGGCGGCACTGCGTTTTTGCGATGCACGTTCATTTGGTCTTTGTGGCGAAGTACCGCCGCAAGGTCTTCGACGGCCCGGCCATCGCCAGCCTGCGCGCGATCTTCGCCAAGGTCTGCGCCGACTTCGAGGCTACCTTAGTGGAGATGGACGGCGAGGACGACCATGTGCACCTGCTGGTCGAGTACCCGCCCAAGGTGGCGGTGTCCGCCCTGGTGAACAGCCTCAAGGGCGTATCCAGCCGACTGCTACGCCAGGAGCGGCCGGACATCCAGCGCCGCTACTGGAAGGGCGTGCTCTGGTCGCCCTCCTACTTCGCCGCCTCCTGCGGGGGCGCACCGATTGCCATCGTGCGCCAGTACATCGAACAGCAACAGACTCCCACCTGAACAGCTACCGGACGGGTCCACCGTCCGGCGCTGTCCATCCCCTCCCTGAACGATGGGGCTCTTCGCGAAGAGTCGGTAGCCGGCGGATCGCATCCCGCTCGTCGTCGGTGTTGCACAGGTCCAGCAGCCGCCTGGACGCCGAATATCCGAGTGAGTATTCCATGTCAGTGGTCGACGTTGATTACACGATCAAGGCTTTTAGCGGCGCGCTCTGTACAGCAAGTTCCGCCTCTCCCTCCTGCCGGGCGTCATCCTCGGTATCGTAGCCACCTCCAGCCACAACGTCCCGACCCTCAGGATCGAGAACTACCCAACCCCATTGCTGGCTGATGGTGCGGAAGACCTGGAGTTTCCAACCAAGGGGCGTGGATGTGGCTTTGGACGTGTACCAGCGGCAAAACGGCGCGGGGTCGGCGTTATCGGCAATGCACGCGAGAATGCTGGGGATGGTAGGCGCGATGGGGTGCGCGCAGACAAGACCGACGGTCGATGGTGGAGATATATCGGGCCAGGACGCAAGGTGAGTGCAGTCGCGGCAGGTTTCGTCGGTGGCCTGATCTAACGGAGAGTCGTTCATCAATCGGTTCTCGTAGCTGTATTGAGTGAGTGCCGCCCCTTCTGGCTCAGGGCCAGGGTAGGCCACGTTAGCCGCACTGGATCATCAAGACGCCTCTCCGCAGAAAGACCGGTTCAGGTCGTCGAGTGCATCCTTCTTCCGCGGGAACCAAGCGTAGCCGCCCCGGTCCCAAATGTGTTCGGTGGGGATAGAGTAGTTCCAGATCCACGCGCCCGGCTGGGCGCGCGACACCGTGACTTCAGCGACAGCGGGTCGACCCATGAAGGTAGTGGGCCTGTCCTCGCGGTAGTATCCGGCGGCGAGGCGTTGCATTCTCAGATCCGAATCAGAGAATGACGGTAAATGATCGCGGGTAAGTTTGACTTCGTTCATTGCGATACCTCAGATGGTGAGAAGAACCGACAGCGGTTAGATGGGAGTCGTTGCGACCAGCTTCATAAATAGGCTCGTTGGGCAATCGTTCTCCAACATGCGGCGCCACGCGGCGGCGGCCTGATGATCGTTCCTGCCGAACCTCAACCAGAGAAGCGTTGCCAATTGTTGGCTTTGGCAATGGGTGAAGACTTCGCGCGCCGTGGTGGTGACATCGAGCGGATGGGGAGAGGAAGGCAGCGACGGATTCATTGTGACCTTGGCGGCAGAAGAAAGCTTAAAGGAGAGTATACACCGTTGCCGGGAACGCGCAACAACAAAACACACCGTCGGGCGACGCGCGATCAGTTGTTGCGGAGTCACGCTTAAGCCCCGAACTGCTTTTCAGCTTCGACTCTCACCCGCTCGTGCCACTCGATAGCCCACAGTGGCGCGCGGATATCTGTAATCCCGAACGAAACAGCCAGGTCGAAACCCTTCACGCAATAGACCCCAGTCCCCGGGCGTTTCGCTGAAAACTTCTCCGCCCAAACCCTCGATGTGTAAGCATAAATATCGTTACAGGTTACCGGTTCGTAGCGGGCACAGCACCGGAGTTTCCCTTGATCGTTAAATGACATAACAACGAAGAATTTAGTGGGTTGTGCTTTCATGGTGCCCCCGGCGGGTTGTTGCGTTACCGGGATTATACGCGGTTCCCGGGAACACGCAACAACAGAAGTCGAACCATGGGACTCCTTTTGTCTACGGATGCCGAAGGGCGCCGATACTCAATCCGTAGAGCCTGGACAACTCGTCGGCCTCGCGCTGCTGCTCGTAAAGGTAGGCGAGATAGGCCCGCCGTTGCGCCGCATCCCAAACAACCAGGACCATCCGCGCGTCGACCCACTCGGGGGCGAAGGCGCCCAGTTCCTCATCGTCGTCAAGAAACGTGGATAGGTGGAGTTCCGGGGAAGCTGCAAGTTGGCGCACCGTACCCCGAAGTTGAACTTGCTGCGCCAGCGTGCCACGGTAGAGCGTCGGCACCCAACGGTCGCCCAGGCGGGTCGGGCCGTGCAGGTGCTCCCAAGCGATCCAGCGTTCACCGAAGTACCTGTAATGGCCGGTTGGTTGGCCCTCGGGCCAGGACACACCGAGATCCGTCAGACGGGCAATCAGGATGTCGATCGGGCGGATGCGTGGTCGGCGGGGGCGGGTGGTAACCATGATGGCAGTGTCTTTCACATGTGAAAGTCAGGCCGCCCGGCGCCGCTGGACGGCCAGCCAGGCGTCCAACTGACCGCGGTCGCGTAGCCAGAACAGCATCCTGAGGGCCGTCTGAGCCGCAGCGTCGGGGGTCCGCTCACCCCTCGCCCACTTGCCCAGGGTCGGGTACGCGACCCCCAGGGCCTCGGCAAGCTCGGTCCGGGTCAGGCCAAGAGCAACCTCGGCGGTGGCGAACGTCGGATCACTCCCAGGCATTGCTGAATTCCTCGCTTCCGTAAGCATCGGCCAGGCCGGTAAGCTGCTGGAGCCGCAAAACCTCGTCAGGGTCCATCCCGAATTCCTTGGCGATGCGGGCGTCTGACCAGCTCGCGCGGCGCAGGGCGGTAACCAAACGGGCGCTCAACTCGACCTGGTGGGAACCCCGGGCCATGTTGTGGCGGACGGTGGATGCCATGCGCTCCTCCAGGCCCCTCACCAGTCGGACAACCGGGAGGTAACCCGCAGTGCTCGCGCGGATCGCGGGCGTGTCGCGAACGGTGGTCGTGCGATGGAAGCCGTCGACCGTGGTATATCGACCTCTACCCTCCGGGCACACGACAACGGGCATGGTCAACCCGTCGCGCAGGATCGACAGGCGCAAGAGCCGCATTTCCGGCGGCGCCACCTTGTTCGGGTTGTAGGCGTTCGCATCCACGCTGTCGATCTTCACCAACTGCGGACACAGGGCCGGATGGGGCAGACCCACGTACCGAGCCGCGAGACTGACCATCCGGTTGTAGCGAGCGACCTTCAGCGCCATCGGCGTACCCTGCCCTTCCTCGGCCGCTATCGCGTCCTCCAACTGGGAAAACAGGGCCTCGATTGGATCAGCCATGACCGCGCACCAAGGTGTAGTACCGGCCGCGGCGTCCCGCCTCCTTGAAGCCAGCCTTGAGGTAGAGCGGCAAGGTTTCCTTGTTGGTCGTCACCTGAAAGCCGTTGACCGTCAGGTAGTCGCCGTGGGCCAGCCGGCGGCGCAACAGTTCGGACCCGATGCCGGCGCCGCGCCGATCCGGCAGCACGAAGCCGTGGCGCAGGATGGCGAGGTTGGCCCGGTTGACCTCGATGCAGCCGAACCCGATGCACGCGGCGCCATCACAAGCGAGGAACCAGGTCGCAGTCGGCTCGGCCCGGAGATAGGGCAGGGTCCGGGACGCGAGCGGCAGGACCGGGGCGAGCCACCAGGCCAGCATCGGATCGGTGCCGGCGAAAGACAGGTAGCGCAGCGGTTGGTTCTTGAGCAAGGCCGTCAACCCGGCGCCGATGGCCGCGAACACCGCAGGCTCGTCGATCGGCTGCTGGTGTGCGCGCTCGAAGGCGCGGGCAAGGGTGGTGTCGGCGTTCATAAATCCTCCATATAGCGAGCGACCAGGGCGGCCTGGCGCTCTAACTCGCGTGTGGTTTGCGTGAAACTCAATCCGTGGCACCAGTAGTCCCCGCGGAGCAGGACCTTGCAGATCCGGCGCCAACTGGGCAAGCGCACCGTCCTGCCGGCGTAGCGGGCAGACTTGTTCTCCAGCTTCGGCGGGGCCGCGTCCGGGATGCCTCGGCGCCAGTCGGGCATGACCCCGGCCGCGGTCATCGCCTCCCGGGCCGGCGCCGTGGCAAAGGCGTGCCGGTTGCGCCTCCACCAGGTCAGGAACACCCGAATCTTGCGCCGGTAGTGCGCCGCGGTGGGCGGCGGCATGGTCGACAACAGGAACTTGGCGTAACTCTTCCAGGTGTGCCCCGGCGGCAGGGTGATTTGGTGGTTGCCCATCACCGATCCGGACTGCTGCACGTACCGCGCACCGAAATTCGCCCCCTCGACCCGCTCGACGACACGCGCCCAGGTGGCCGGCTCGAGGATCTTGAACAACCACAACCCCTTTCGCTGGTCATCGCCGTAAGGTTGGCAAAGCCGCATCTGGTGGAGCGTCAACCCGGCCAGGTGCATCAAGTCATAGACCCGGTTGTAATCCCAGTGCTGCCGACCATTCGCAACCCAAATGTCTTTGACGCTCCAGTCATAAATCGGATAGGCGTTGTAGACCTGGCCCATGTCGCGGGTCATTCGGGTGGTCCAGGCGCGGCCGTTCCAAGTCTGCTTGACCTCGCTCTTGATCGTGCGATAGCGATTCAACGATTCATCGGCGCGAATACCGACAAAGCACGCGGTGTCCGCTCCAGCGGCAAACCAATCACCGAACGCGGGCACAAACTCCTCGAACTCCATCCCGCGACGAAAGAACGGAAAGTAAGTTTCCTCCGCGATGACATCGGCGCGCTCGGGCATCGGGCGAATCCACCGGTGTGGACAAGCCGGGTCCCAACACAACCAGTGCGGCTGGAACTGCGACACCGCGTTGCGCAGGTGCAGGGGTAGACAGACCCACAAGGCCGCGACCTCGGGCCGGTCGGCCATCCGGGCAATATAGTCGATGGTGTGGGCGTACTGCCCTTCCAGGTCCACGATCAGCGTAGGGACCGGCAGTCGGCCCAACTCGCGCGCGACATCTATCACGAGATTCAGTAAGACCCCGGAATCCTTGCCCCCCGAGAAGCTGACATAGAAGCGTGGGAACGCCTCCAGGACCTCCCGCACCCGGGCGCGGGCCGCGGTGTAGACATCGACATCGAGATAGACCTTGCTCACAGTGACCTCGCCAAATCTTGGATGCGTCGGCCGCCTTGACGGAAGCGGGAGACCTCTTTATGGAACGCCTCAACAGCGTTGCCCTTGCGGACCAGGGCGGCGTCGATGCGCTGCTCGATGCCGGCGGACGCCCACAAGTCCACGTAGGTGACAGGCCGGGTCTGGCCGATCCGGTGACACCGGTCCTCGGCCTGTAGCCGCCGGGAATACATGAAATCGTTGGCGTAGAAGATCGCCCAGCGAGCAACCGTCATGTCGACACAGTGGCCTCCGGCCGCCTGGGTGGCGACCAGGAAGCCGCCGGACCGACACCACTGGTCCAACTCACCCTGCCGCCGGAGCGGCGTCAAGCCGCCGTGGTACTGCCGCACGGCCTCGGCGCCGTGGATCGCCTCCAGGGCCGTGACAATCTCGGCGGCGGCGGGCCGGTACTTCGCCCAGATGACAACGGGCTCGGCCGGGATCTCGGCCAGGACGTTCAGCAACAGGTCGATGCGGTAGTGCGGGAGCATCACCCGGCGGCCGTCGCGGTTCACGAAGCCGCAGACGATGCCTTGCAACGCGGTGAACAACCGAAAGATGGCAATCGACCGATACCACTCGTTGCGGTCTAAGGCGTCATCAGTCAGGAAGCGCTCTTTTGCCTCGGCGTAGGCTTCTCGCTGCGGGTCGCTCAATTGGCAATAGCGGGCGCTATAAAGCTTCTCAGGCAACGTAAGGCATTCCTCTTTCGTTACTTGATAGACATACGGGGCGATCCGCTCGGCGACATAGGCCCTATTCTTCTCGCCCTCGACCAGGCCGGGAAAGCGCGCCGAATAGACCAGGTGATTCTTAGCGAACGCATGGAATGAGCGGTAACCCAAAATCAAGGGCGACAGAAACCGCATCTGCGAGAACAGGTCGACGATACCCTGACTGATCGGGGTCCCGGTGAGGATCATCCGGTACCGGGAATCGCGCGCGATCAGGGTCAGTCGCTCGGTGCGCCGGGATTTCGGACCCTTGATGTAACCGGACTCATCGACGACGACGAACGTCCTTTCGGTAATCAACAGGCGGGCGGTACAGACCACGCGAGCACTGTAGGCACTGATCGACTCGATACCAACGATGTACCAGAGACACCCGCGGGGAACGGTTTCCTCGTCGGTGTTCTCGCCGAACACGCAGATATCCGAGTCCTGGCAGTCGGTGTGCAACAGGATTTGCCGGCGGATGGTTTCGCGGTAACCCACCGGGCAGAACCACACGCAACAGTCGATGCGCTCCTGCCGCGCCTCCACGAAGGCAAAGGCGGTCAGCGTCTTGCCTGTGCCCATCGGCATGAACAGACCAGCAACCCGGGACGGCAACAGCTTGTCGATCGCGGGTTGCTGGTGGGGCATCAAGGGGGTGACGGTGCGCCAGGTCACGGCGCGTCGTCGAGCAACTCGGGGGCAATGCCGCCATCGGTCGCGGGCATCGTCCCCGGCGCCTTGCGGCGGCGCGGGGCCTTGGCGGGGCGAGCGATCAGGGCGGACTCATGCTCGGCGCGGGCCGCCTCCAGGGCCTCCCGGGCTCGCTGACTGATGGCGAACCCATGGGCCTCCACGAAGTCAAAGATCGCCTCGTAGCGAGCTACCGGAACCGCGACATTGGGTTTCACGTACCGGGACCCCGGCAGGGCCTTCGCCTCGGCGTACAGGTCATCCTCGCGCGGCCAGGACATGGACACCCAACCCCGAAAGTCACCCTCGGTATAGAGACTGACCCACCGCTTGTGCTCGGGCTCGAACGTGCCGGCGATAGCGCGGGCGCGCAAGTCCGGATCGAAGATACGCACCGGGAAGCCGGCCGCGAGCAAGCGGTTGCCGGCCTCGGCAACGCGGTCCTCGATGGGTCCGGACCGAGCGTCGATCACGCGGGACCAAGCCGTTCCGGTCCAGCGGTAACCCAAAGGCCCCTTGACCAACTCCCGGAAGTCATCGCGCTTTTCCGGGAAGGCCAGTTCGAGCTTCATCCCGGTTACGCGGATCTCCACCGGGGTCGGCGTGACCTCGACCTCGGGTCGCACCGTGGCCTCGCCCAGGGCCTCGCGGGCGCTGGTCGGGGCGGACCCGGCGGGAGCCAGGGGCAGGGTACGCGCGACGGCGAGCAACAGGTCCCCCCCGCGGAAATCCCGATGCTCGATCCAGAAATGCGCAGTCTCCTGGGCCTGCAAGGCGTCCAAGGCCGCGGGCAACACGGGGTCCTTGGGGTTCAGTGAACCCCAGAACGCGGCGGACTCCATCCCCTCCAGGTCCCCACCGAGTGCGCGACCGATCAACTCGAGTTTGCGGGCTCGGATGCTCTCGCCCCAGGGGACTTGGCGCTCGGTGCCACGCAACGGGGGCAAACCCGCCTCGGCATTGGCGAGGGCGGCGGCGGCACTCTCGGCGTCCCGGGCCGCTTGGAAACACACCGAGCAAAGCTCTTCGGCCAAGCGCTCCGCACGCCATTCCCGAGTCCGGGCGTTGCCGGTCAGGTCGTGCCGCTCGATGTGCCCGCAAGAGTGGGTGACTCTGACTTTCGACATGGGTATCTCCGCAAGAAGGGCACTGGGGGCCGCGCCCCCAGTGACGGGGCAACGGTCAGGAATCCAACTCGCGGCGCAGGGCGAGGGCGGTGCGCTCGGTGAGACGGGGCAGGATGCGACGCAAGACCCCGGCGTCGGTATCACCCTCAATCGCACAGGCAAGCGCCTGGATGGCCTTGGACTCGGCCGCCTGGGCGGCGGTGCGCGCGTACTCTTCGTTCCGGCGCCGTACCTCAGCGATGGCGGACCCGAGTACCTTGATACCGTCGTCACCGTCGTTGGCGAAAGCGACCGCCAGTGCCTCAGCCCGCGCACCGTAACCCACTTGATGGTCAACTGCGGTGCCGTCCTCATGGATACTGAAGCCGAAGGCTCTCCACATGGCGACCGGCGCCACGATACCGAGAGGGATGTACGTTGCGACAGGAAGTCCAGGCTGCATTGCTCTATCTCCGATGGTGGTGCCCCGGGTCACCCCGGGGGTGCTTGAGTCGCGGGAGGTACTTCCCGCGGGCGTAATCAGGCGGCGCGGCGGACCTGGGCGCTGCCCACACCGTCGATCCATTCCTCGCGGCGCATATTGATCGGGTTATCAACCGCCAGGTCCAGGGGCTTGACCCCGACGGTGACACACTGGTGCAACTCGGCATCCTTGCGGTAGGCGCGGCCTACGATGATGGCGGTGATAACCAATTGGTCAGCCAGTTGACCGTCGTGCCGGCCGCCAGACATCCGCATGGTCCCGGTCGGGGCGGGAAGGTTGAAGACCTCCGCAACCCAACGGTCGGTCATCGCATCCACGTCGGCGCTCGAAACCCCCTGTGCGGCTTGCTGCTGATAGGCATCGCGCAGGAAATCGGGCAGTGGGAAAAGAAGGCGAATGCCGCCGTTCAGGGCAAGCTCGTGCTGGCGCCGACTCAGGCTGAAAGGAGCGGTTGGCATGGGTCTCATGGTGTGAACTCCGATGGGTGGCAGGGCCGAACAAGTTGGGAAAGTATACCCAATGGGTATCTAAAAAGATACCCAATGGATACAGAAAGTTTAGCGACGCTGGAGATAGGGTCGGGTATGGAAATCAACGCGGGCCTGTGCAATCTCCGCGGAAGTCCAGTAGCGTTCAAGGTTGGACTCGTAGTCAGCAACCCGTGCGGCATACGCATCGACGGCGGCGAGAAGGTCGGCGCGGGCGTGTTCGAGGGCGCGAACCTCGGTGAGCAAGGAGTCACCCATCTCGGGCAGGAACCGAGCGTACTGGGGCGCCTTCACGAGGGTGAACACCGGTTGCGTGACATCGGACATGGCGGGAATCCTCACCCCTAATCACCTGGGGAACGGCGGGGGCCGCCGATCGCGACGCCTTAAGGTGGATTATACGCCGTTCCCGGGAACACGCAACCACGGGAACACAGGAAGCCGATCACTCCCCGGCCAGGAGGGTGCTGGGGGCCGCGACCCCCAGTAATAAGGCAACATTTCGTGCGTTCTGCAATCTATGCTGCCAACTTGGCGCGGGGTTGGGCACTCGGCAGTTCGAGGACCACGTAAGAACCTCGGCGAGCGGTCTCGGCGAACCCCTCCGCCTGGAACAGACCGGCAACCTCCGGCTTCATCGTCGCCTTGAAGCGCGCGATACCCTGTTCGCGACCCCAGGCAAGCCGGCGCGTAAGAAGCTCCTGGGCAATCCCTTCGGCACGCCGCTCCGGATGCACCCAACCATGGCGCAAGGTCGCGACCCCGCGACTCAGTTCCACACAACCGAAGCCGATGCAGCGAGCACCGTCAACCGCCAGAATCCAGGTAGCCCCGGGTTCCTGCCGCAGGTACGGCATTTCCGTTCCGGCCAGCGTCAGGACCGGCCCCAACCACCACGGCAAGAGCGGATCGGTCCCGGCCAGGGTGAGGTAACGCATGGGGCGCCCGGAGAACAGCCGCTCCAGGCCGCTCGCAATGACCGCTGCCAAGGCCATTTCATCGGCACCTGAAGCAGACACCCGGTCGAACGCGGCAGCAAGGATCTCCGCAGGGGACGACGTAGGGACGGGGCGCAGTTTCATGATCTAACTCCTCTGGGTGTTTCGCTTTGCTGCGGCGAGTGTAGCCGCGCATTCTTGCCACGTAAGACCGGTGAAATCCGTCTCCGCGATCAGCGCTTCCATTCTTGCTTTCGCCCTTTTGCCTTTTACTATCGCGACCTGCATCCCCGTATGACTATGCACCACAGACCATCTGCGGCCCGGGGTTACGCTGTACAGTGCCACCATGACGTTCTCCGTTGTCGTTGTATGGTGAGATTATACGCGGTTCCCGGGAACACGCAACCACAAAAGCACGACAAATAGCAAACCGTGCCGTAACTGGCTTGGTAGGCGCGGCGGTCGGCGACCCAGTGCTCAAGCTGCTGGTAAACCCGCTCGGCGTCGGCGAGGCTGAGTATGACCTGATCGGTCAGGAGGCGTTCGGCCAGGGCGCGCACATGCAACCCCTCTTCGGTCGCGTTGAGCAACAAGGAGCAACGGGCGGCATCGTCGACAAACAGGGTCGTCTGGACGGTGGCCGCCAACCAACCCCCAAGGGCCGTGCGACAGGCGCTCGGGTTCACCTGGTAAACCCCGGAAAGAATGCCCCGGCCGCCCGCGTAGAGGTTGATATTGCCGGGAAAGTCGCGCTGCAGGCGGTCGATGGCTGCGACCAGGGTCACGTTGTGGTGGGTCATCTTGGATTTCCTCAATCTCTGCGGCTTCTCGCCGCATGGGGTTAGAGCGCCCGAAGGGGGCGCTTGCGTGGGTTAGTTGATACGCTCGAACATACCGCGAGCCTCCAACGTCATGCCCATTGTATTCAGGGCGAAATCGGCGAGCATCGTTCCCTCGCCCAGAAGATCCAGCAAGGGGCCGGTGTAAGGGTGCATGGCAATGATGGTGTCACGGCCGGGGGACCACCAGACGGCAATCGTATCGCCGACTCTCAGGTCTTCCGTGTAGACCACGGTTGTGGGAAAGGGCGCGTGGTTCATACTGAGGTATCCTTATTCAGGGGTGGACTTCGCGAGGGCCAATTCCCAGACCCAATGGATCTCATCATCCAACCATTCGTCATGGTCCACCCCCCAGGCCGCGTACTCGGCAAGCTGCGTCGCCTGCAAGGCCGGGTTATCGGCGAGATATTCATCCATGATCTTAGAAGCCTGGAACTCCAGGACGGCTTCATCTTTAGGGGCGAAAGCAGGTAAATGGGACATTCGGGAGCCATCGGCGAGTAGTTGGTGTGCGTCCCATTATACAGCGTTCCCGGGAACACGCAACCATCATCGGGGCCTAGCTTACCAGGGACAAAAAAAGGTCTTTCACATGTGAAAGACCAGGCGGGAAGGAGGGTCAGACTCCGGCACGGGCCTGGGCGAGAAGACGACTGACGGTCGACTTGTGGACCCGAAACTGACGGGCGACCTCAGCAGCGGTGTGTTTCCCGGACCGCACCATCTCCACGATTTGCTTCTTTGCCTCGTCGGTGAGGGGCTTCGGCGTGTCCGGCAGGACCCCGCGAGCACGGGCGGCTTCAAGCACGGGTTCGGCGCATTCCGCCTCCAGGGCCTTGATCCTGGCAACATCCTTCGCGGGTACCCGAACCTCCACCCGGACCAACCCCACGGATCGCTGAGCGCTGCGAGTCTTGTTGGATCGGCTCCCCGTGGTCACTTCCTCCGCCTCCGAGTCGTCGTACAAGGCGAGGCTGCTGTGACCTGGTGCTACGGGTTTCGTGGGTTTCATGTCGTTCTCTCGGCGAATAAGACGCAAGCGGGGGAGCGCTTAAGGATGTCGCTCCCGGGTCCTCGGGTCCAGTTGGGTTCACACAAAGCGCATTTCCTGTACTTCCTGGCGCCACTGAGAACGCTACGGTAGCAGGCACAGTCACCGCAAGTCCGGCCAGCCGGCCCGGTGCCTGGGGTGGCCGCGTACCCGCCTCGGCGCTGCGGGCGCCGGGTTGGGGATGGGTCCTCGAACAGGTCCAGTTGCTCGCCCGGCTCCCTATCCATCACTCAAGCATCCGGAGTGGGGCGGCCATCACCAAGGCCCAGGCGCCGCGGACCTCGGCCAGCGACACCGGGCGCATGGCGTTGTCCACGACATAGGCGGTCAGATGCCGGAGCATCGCCCGGACCCCCGCCGGCTTGAAGCGGCCCAGGAACACATCTTCGATCTGAGGGGACTGCGGCGGCTTGTGTCTCGTGACGGCACCGAACACCCCGAGAAACGTCCGCCGGTGGAAGGTCTCCACGGTGCAGCGTCCCAACCGGTCCACGCGAGCGAAGACCCAACGGCCATCACCCCGCATCAAGCGGACCTCGGCAACTGGCCGGTCCTGCGTCAGGTCCAGGTCGAGATATTGGATCTCCCAACCGGCCAGGGCCATCACGCGATGTAACCGGGCGATCCCTTGCGGCGCTACAGGATCATCAAAGACAGAAAGCGCTGTTGCCATCACGAAAACCCCCAAGACCAGACATCGGCAGAAAGACGGCCAGGGCGAACCCCGGCCGTAGGCGCTGCTTTACGCAGCTTGCGCGAGAACCGGCCCGGCATAGTTCGCCAGGATCAGGTTCGCGCGGTCAATCAAGTGTTGCTGCAACAGTTCGATGTGCAGATTACCGTTCCGGAAACCCCGAATCTTGTAAAAGGTATCTTCGTAGAGGTTGCCCCCCTGGCTCCATGCGTTATTCAAGGCACAGACCAGCTCGCGCGGGGTGTAGGGAAGCCCGGCGATCGTCTTGAACACCCGGTCCAGGTCGCCAAGCCGATCAACCTGCCAACTCGAATAACTGAACCGCAGACAACCGCCAATCCCCGGGTCCACATACCCGCCGTTCCAAATCAGCCGCCGTCCGATCTTCACTCGCTCCTTAGCGTTCGTCACGTAATCCATATCGCGCGAAGCGAACAACAGGTACAACCCGCGGGCAAACATCTCCTCGGCCTGTGAAGCGGTGCTGAGCAAGGCGGAACGCAGATTCGCCGCGGTGAAGGCGGGCGGGTTCTTGTTGAGCGAATCATCGAACTCGCGGCGGGCCTGCGCATCCATGTACCTCGGCAGGTCGGTCTGATTCCAGGCGCGGCGCCACATGCGTTCATCCAAGTCGCGCACGAAGTCCTTCAGGCTGGCGCGCGGCGTCGCTTCGTGGGGCCAAAGATGTTCACCGATTTCCCCTAACGCCTCGGCGGCATCAGCAAGGCGCCGCAGGGTGTCGGTGTAAACGGCAATAGCCGTATCACGGGCCTCGCAATAGTCGTCGAGAGTCTTGCGAAGCGCGAGGTTGGTATCTAAGATTGACATGGGTCTGTTTCCGGTTAGATCGGTGCGGATCAAGAGCCACCGGGAGGTTACCGCCTCCCGTAGGCTCGTTTCAAAGTCAGGCCAGTATATCCGCGCACCCGGGAACGCGCAACCCGCCGGGCAAAAAAAACCACCGGGCAACCGAGAAGCGTTGTTGTTCGGCTTCCCAGATACCCTCCAACTCGTCGATCCGCTGACGCTGCATCGCCGTGCGCTCAAAGGCAGGGATCATCAGGAGGGTTGCAATCTCGCGGTCTTGCTGTTCGGTCATCGGCTTAACTCCGGGTTCACTTGGACTATGGGCGAGTATACGCGCGTCCCCGGGAACATGCAACACCATCGGGCACCCGTGCAAGGCCCCAGGCGCCTGGGACCGCTGTTAGCCAGAACAAATATCCCAGACGGCTGCGATATCGAAGTGCATGGGATGGAATGCAGCATGAACCTGATCTGTGCGCCGCATATCACAGTATTGGAGTCCGTCCGTGATTGATCTAGCTCGGTCCATACCTCGCGTCGATCAATCCTTTCGGGTTCGCGATTCTTCGAGGCCAGTTTCACGCTGCCGCCAAAGCGGTAACGCCAGAGCTTGCCTCTCCACGCGCTTTCGCATTTTTAGGTGTTGCCGTTCCCGCCCTACCGGCGGTACCCACCATCAGGATATTCAGGGCCGCGTTATGGTCCCGATCATGATTCGTCCCGCAATCCGCACAGGTCCATTTCCGCACACCGAGCGGCATCGCTTCCGCCTTCACACCGCACGCCGAACAGACCTTGCTGGTTGGCTCCCAGCGGTCGATAACAACAAGCTCGCGTCCGTACCACTGCGCTTTGTACTCCAGTTGCCGGCGCAGCTCGCCCAGGCCAGCATCGGCCACGCTCTTGCTCAGCATCCCGCGCGCCATCCCCTTCACCGACAGGTCCTCGATAACGATTACCTGATGGTCCCGGATAATCTGCGTCGAGAGCTTGTGCAGGTAGTCGTCTCGCGAGTCCGCGACCTTGGCGTGCAGCCTGGCAACCTCCCGGGCGGCCCGGCGGCGGCGGTGGCTGCCCTTCACCTTGCGACTCAACCGGCGTTGCGCCCGGCCCAGCGCCTTCTCCTTGCGCTTGAAGTGTCGCGACCGGCCCGACTTCGCGCCGTCGCTGGTCACGATGACATCCCCCAGGCCCATGTCGATCCCGACCGCGTTGGTTCTCGGCGGTAGGGTGGCGATGGCGGTCTCGACCATGAAGGACACGAAATAGCGCCCGGCGGCGGTTCGGCGCACGGTGACTGCCTTGGGGATGCCGTTGATAGGCCGCGTCCAGCGCACATCCACCGGACCAAGCCCCGGGATTTTCAGCAGTTCACCGTCGCGGTAGCAGTTCATGACGGTGCGCTGGTCCATCTGCATTCGGATGGCTTGTTCGACCCGGCGCTTCTTGAACTTCGGGTACTTGGCCCGACCGGCGAAGAAGTTGGCGAACGCCTTGTCCTGGTCGCGCAACACCTGGGCGTAGACAGTGGCGGGCGTGTCCTTGAGCCAGGCATAACAGTCCAGCGTCTTGAGCCAGGTCAGTTCCCGCGAGAAGTCCACGCCCGTGACGGACTCGCCGTCGAGCTTATAGGCGGCCGTGCGCCACGCGAGGCAGGAATTCCAGACCCAGCGGGCGCTGCCGAACATCCGCGCAAGCAAAGCCTCCTGTGCGGAATCGGGGTAGAACCTGAGCTTGTGCGCTATCATTGTCATGACAAAAATAGTAGCACAAAGGACGGGGGCGCCCCGTCCCTGGTTGGTTGGGTGAGGGGTTAATCCGCGTCTTCGTCCTGATCGTCTTCCGCAGGATTGGGACAGCACGAGTCGTCATGCTCGATCCCGTCATCGTCAAACCATGCGGAATCCTCCCCCTCGGTCGAGTACCGGCAAATAGGTTCACCGCATTCGTCGCAACGCCCATCTTCGAGCCATTCGGCGTCGGGGAAGTCGTCAAGGCAAAGGCGGTCCAGGTCGGCAGTGGGTTCGGTTGTCATCGCGGGGGCCTCAAGTGAATATGGGTCCATGATAACCGTGTCCCCGGGAACACGCAACCCCCCAAGCAAGAAAAAGGCAGTAGGAAAAGAAGGGGGCGGGCGGCAGGATGGCACCCCAGGCACGCGATCATACGGGGCTCAGAGGGCAGGGCGAGCGGGCGGGTGCGGCGGCAAGGGTTAGACTAACGAAGCGGCCACAGGGCCAGGGAACGGGCCTGGAGAGAGTGCCAACCGGTTAGCGAGACTGCTCGTCGCGAGGGGTGTTGCAAGGGGTGGCGGTCAACACCTGATTCCAATCCTTCGGCCCTTCGGGACTGTGGCGGATCACCTCGATGTCGCGGCGGGGAAGCTCCTGGATGGTAGCCTCGAGGGTATCGGCGAAGGCCCGGCCTTCCGAATCGTTGTCGACCGCAAGGAACACCTTACCGCCGACGGATAGCCGGGCGACCGCAGACGCGATCAGGGCCGGCTGGGTGGGGTTCATACCGCCCCCAAAACTCGCATACCGGGCGTCTGGGTCCGGGAACAGGACCGCGTGACTCAGGGCGTCGATCGCACTCTCGGCCAGCACTAAGGCGGTATCTGAGCGTCTGACCCCGGATACCCATAGCGCTTTCTCGCCTCCACGCGGAAACCCGGTGAACCCGCGATTCTTTATCTCGTAGCCGCAAAACCCGTCGCGATCGGCGTGGGGGAAAACAGCGTTGCGGCGTTGATCGACCAGGATGCGGCCGACGAAGCGGGGAGAGGTCAGGAGGGCGCGGGGGATGCCTCGGGCAACCTCCAGGTAGTCATGTTGACGCGCGGTGGTCATGCCGGCGAGGGCGCGCAGGACTGCGGCCCGGTCGCGAGTGACGGGAGTCAAGTCCGGCAGGTAGCTCGTCGGCGAGGGCCTGGTGACGACACCGCCAACCCAGGGCCGCAACTCGTTGCGGACGGCACCCAGGGACCCGGCGCCCCGGTGCTGAACGAAGTCGACGATGGTCCCGTTATCGGACGGATCGCGGACGGAGAAATACACCCAATGGCCGTCCTGCCCCCGGGCGATGACGATCTTGTCGCCTCCGGGGTGACGCATCACCGCGGAGTTCCGAGAGCTTTTCCGCCGGTCCAGGTGGTAGCCGCGGGCAACGGCGTACTCGCCCAGGTTGATCCCGGTCTTGAAGCGATCGAGTTCGGCCGGGTCGGGGCCGGTGAGTGCGCTCATGACTCGGGGTTGTCGCAAGGATCTTGGTCAAGGCGGTAGTCGGTCCAGGTGGCATAAGAGCCGGTCGCCTGGAGACAAGCGAGCCGCCGCAAGGCTTCACGCAACGCATTACAGTTCAGGGTACGGACCCGTTTCTGTTGCGAGGTCTGCGGATTGCGGGTCTCAATCTCGCGTTGGCGAAGGTGCGCGATGCGCTTCCTTAGAGCAGGCTCGCTTGGCATAGCCGGTTCCTCATCTGCGCTCAGTCTGCAATGAAACACCGGGAATCGGGCGGCCTTGCTTCAGACCGAAGCACCGGCCGCGGGCCACGCGGTGATTGGGAGTGATACCAAAATCCTCTATCGCCTCAGCGACGAAAAGCGATAGATCAGGTTCGGCGATGTCCAGCAACAAACCGGCGCGACGAAAGAAATCGGCAGCGGGCAACCCCTCTTCCGGGCAGTCTTGCAAAAGAGAAAGCCACATTGCCGAGTAAACATCCGGCGCGGTTCCGGGAGAAACGGCTATCGGAAGAAGGGTTTTCTTAGACATGATGGTGCGCCTGCCGGTATTCCTCTACCTGCTGTAGGAGTTGGGCCATCGCAGCTTGCTGTGTTGGCTCGGTGACTTTCGCGTTGTCCTGCAACCATAACGCGGCGGCGTAGGCGGCCCAGCGTGGCGGCCGACTCGTGGTCGCCCAGCGTTGCAGGTCCGCCCCCGAGAGGGTGGTAGCGCGCGTGGTGAAACCCTGCGCTCGACCAACCTCCACCAGATTCGCGGCGGCGGTGGCGGGCGTCATCCCGGAGAGGAAGCGGTAGGCAGTGAGAATGACTCGCTGCAATGCAATGTCGGTGGGAGGCACGATAAGACCCCTCTGTGGCAACCCGCGAAGGGCGGCCTGGTGTAGCACCAGGCCGCCGGGACCCTACTCAGCGCTTCCGAGACATTCGACCAGGTTCTTGAGGTCCGAGAGGTCCCGGAAGCTGATGCGCAATTCGCCTTCCTCGTCCTTGCCGCTCAGGACCGCGCGAGCCTTGAGGTTCCAGGCTTCGGTAATCGCCTGCTCGGCCTTGCGGCACGCGGCTTGCGCCTTACCCTCAATCAGGGGGATGCCGGCGGGTGGCGGCGGGGTGTCCGCCACGGCCGGGCGCTTCGGCGGGGCCGGACGGGGCGCTGGGCGCTGGTCCCCCGGTTCGTCGTCGTCCTCGTCGTTGGTGTCCTTGGGGCGAGGAGCGGTCCACTCACGGGCGGGCGGCGCGGCCGGCGTCGTCGCACCAGACCCGGCAGAACCCCAAGCGGATGCAGGAATCAGCGACTCCTCGTTGTCGTCTTGGGTCACTCCAGGCTGGGCGTCAGGCGTCGGTTCGGGCGCATCGGTAAGCGGTGCCTCGTCGGTCAGGGCCGGCAGAAGGTCCTCGGGGTCCTCGGGAACTTCGTCCTGCCCGGGGACGGCAACAGGGGGCGCAACCGTGGGCGGCGGCACGGGAAGCGGCGCCGGATCGGCGCGAACCCCGGTATGGATGTGCTTGGCGAGGTCCAAGGCCATGCGGACATCCGACCTGGCGACCCGCTCAGAGCACATGAACTCACCGTAGCGGCCCGGGCTCAACCGCTCCAGGTCCACGAGCATGGAGAGGGTTTCAGGATCGGTGGTTTTCCTCGGTACGAACACATCCACAGACTGGAGGTTCTCACCGATTTTCTTGCGGATTGACACCCAACTCTGCGACTTCCCGAGCATTTCAGCGACTTCGCGGGCGGTTTTCCCGAAGGTCTTCAGCAACCGCGCGACGGCCTGAGACTCTTCAAGCACATCGAGGGGGCTGCGGTCGAGGTTCTCGATCAACTGGATGGCGAGCCGCTGATCATCCGCGAAGACCCGCACGATGATCGGAACCGTTGCCAGTGCCGCCTGGATCGCGGCCCGAAGGCGCCGCTCACCCGCAACCAACAGATAGCGATCCGGGTCGCTCGGATGGATCTGGACGACGAGCGGCTGGATGACACCCTGGGCGCGGATGGACTCCGCGAGTTCGCTCAACTCGTCCTGGTCGAAGGTGTGGCGGGGTTGGTCCTCGTCGCGGTCGATCTGGCGCGGATCGACTTCGAGGAGGGCCGTGGTTGGATCGTCGCGCATCAACGCGGCGAGGCTTTCGATATCGCTAGGCTCGTTCATTATTGCATCCTCGCCAATACTTCAGTACACACCGACCGCATTTCTTGGCCCGCAAGGCGGGTGCTTTCACCGGTGCGGCCTTGCCACACGGGTTTACCCTTGTCGATTGAGTCGGAGATTGCGACGCGGGCGTTAATCACGAAGGGCAGCAAGTTATGCCCCAGGGCGGCCCGCATGTCGCGGAGCATCCTGGTATGGGTTGCGGACCGGCTGTTGACCATATTCGGGAGCAACCCCAGGTTCTTCAACCGCGGGTTGAACTTGCGCCGCACGGTATTGATGGTGCCTTGCAGGTCCATGATGCCTTGCATCGAATAGCCGTTGAGTCCCAAGGGACTGACGACGGCATCGGCAGCGATCAACGCGGCGAGCAAGCGACGGCCAAGGGTCGGCGGGGTGTCGATGACGCAAAGGGTGTCGGGGTCCATGCTGGCCGCCAGGGTTGCCAGGTGGGCCGCAGGGCGGCGAATGGAATCCAGGCGCAACCCCTCCACATCATTGATGCCCAGGTCGGCACTGATCAGCGAGAAGGTATCGGAAAGGGCTTGGGGGGCGGCGGACAGGGCGCTCGGGTCCGTGGTAAAGAGGGCGGATGCCGCCAGGCCGGTAAACTCGCGGGCGAAGGTGCGGCTTGCGTTCGCCTGGCCGTCGAGGTCCACCAAGAGGACGGGGCGCCCCTGTTCCAGGGCCAACCAGGCAAGATGGACGGCGAGGGTCGACTTACCGACACCGCCTTTCTGATTCGCAACAGCTAGGATTTTCACGGTTACCTCTTTAGGTAGGGTGGCGATGCCACCAATGTTTGACGAAGCCACATCTTACACAAACACAAACCCAAACACAAACCAAAATTTCACATGTGAAAGATCGAATCAGGTCGAGGGCCTGGGTCGCGGGCCGGCGCGTTTTTCCAAGTCCTTGATGATATGCGCAAACTCATCTAACAGCGCGGATGCAGTGAAATCCTTATCAGATGCCGCCAACCCCCGCCAGACAAGAACCCTGGCCGCCTCGTTGACGGACATGCTGTGCTCGCGGGCGAATGCCTCAATCTCAGCCTTGAGTTCATCCGGAACAAGAAGCTGCAAACGCGCCATCGGCTGTATTGGTACTCTCTCTGCCATGTTACGAATCTCGGTAAGGGCGGGACGCAGAGCATACAGCAACAGCGTAGCTTGTGCCCCTCCCTGGGCACGGGTGCACCCGCCGGGCTAGAAGTCGCTGGCGAACCCGATCGTGATCACGGGGGCGAGTGTGTCTCCCGGACCGATGCTCATCTCCAAGGAAACCCCAATGGGGGCAACGCTGGATCGGTCCCGCGGGACCCGGAACACCTGGAACGTGATGCGATCGGCGTCGCGGTCCCTCTTGGCTGCATTCACGGCCATCCAGAGGACATCCCAGAGTCGGCCGGACTGGTCCTGAAAGGCCAGGTGGGTGTTGTCTTCTTCGGTCCACTCCACACAGTCGGCCCAGGCGGCACGGGTCACAGCAACCGGGATCTTGAAACCGGCTTCAGCGGCTTGGCGAGTAACGTCGATCAGTAGTCCGTCATCAAGGGCCTCGGCGCGTGAGTAAGTGGAGATAATCTCCCAGGCCATGGACTCGGGCAACGATGCAGGGTCGGCGTGCGGAATGGGTTGGGTGTGCGACATGAAGACCTCTTTAGGCTTGCCCGTTGGCAGGGCGGATGGAATGAACCAACACGGCAAAGTCTACAGCAACACAACCGCCAACACAAGGCACGAAATACCGCCGTATCTGTCGACACTTCCGGGGATGACGCGGCTGGAACAGGTTGGGTGGTCGCCGGGTCAAAGGTCAAGAGTCGGGGTCGCTGGCGCAAGTGATCGGAAAACCGATGTAACCTCATGAAAACCAGTCTCCGGGGCGTCCGCGATGCTTCGGCCGCCGGGTCAAAGGTCAATATGGAGTTAGGGTTTACCCGTAACGTCGCCGGGTCAAAGGTCAAAGCGGTTTTAGCGTCCCCCTGGACCCGAAGCACAAAGACCGTCCTAGGGCCGCTCCAAACGCTCCCCAAGATGCCCGCGGGTTGGCCGCCTCCTCCCCTACGAGGTGCCGTCGCCGTGGCGTCCTGTACGGCCTGGAGCCCTTTAGGACGGCTTTCAGGGTGGGGTTGCGAGTACCGTAGACGCGCCTGGAACGCGGACACGGGTCGGGAACTTCTTTTCCTACTGCCTTTTTCGGCCTTGGACTTGCTGGGTGGTTGGGTTTGAACGCTGACCTGGCAGCTTGATCCCCGTAACTCTGTCTTGGTGCCTCTCAGGCTCCTAGATGTTGCTGTGGAGTAGGGCGCCAGAAGCCCATCCCCGTAAACCTCCCGTGTCCGCCCCGCTGAGGGGTCCACCGAGAGGCGGAGAGTTATCCACAGGCCGCGGTTTCTTCTTATGGTTATAAATTAGGTTATAGTTAGGTTATAGGGGCAAAAAAAGCCTAATTTCGCCTTAAAAAACAGATAGATAAAAAATCGGTGCGATGTCCAGAATACGATAGTTGCGATGTCCAGAATACGATAGTTGCGATGTCCAAAATACGAAACAGCGGTGCCCAAAATACGAGGATGCACGGTTTCGGTGCAAGAAACGGTGCCCAAAATACGAAACAGCGGTGCCCAAAATACGAGGATGGGCCGGCACGGGTTCGTACCTAGGCCCGCGCAAACCTCGCTTGGCCGATCGAGGAGTTAGCGATGTCCAAAATACGAATGAAGCGCCGCAGGGTGCTCGCGCAACGAAGAAACAGAGACTTATCAGACTGAGAACGCTAGAGTTTTACGTTTCTGCGACTGTAGCGGTGTCCAAAATACGATAGTTTGTCACTTTGGGACGCGGACGACGTGAAGGACACCATCGCGGGTCAACTCGAAACTTTCCAGAAAACCAACGGTAACCAGCGTGGCGGCTGCGGTCCGGAACTTGGTCCGGAGGTCCCGGAGACGATCCATGCGGTACTTAGCTCGCTGGGCGTCGGTCAACTCGTCGTTGTTTGGCGGTGTCAGGGTCAACCCGGCACCCAGGGCCAGGGTTTCGATCTTGTGGGGGAAGGGCTCACGATGGGACGAAAGAAATCCATGGAGCCAGGAGCAAATACCTTCTGGGAGTGCAAGACGGATATCCCAATCGACTCGGCTGTAGAGAGTTTCAAAGAGAAATAAGAGTTCATCGTCTTTATCGAAGACGCGGACGGTCCATTTCGCATGAGGCTTTTTCGCGTAGGCGAACCTGGCAACAAGACGCGTTGTGATACCGCGATCACTGCCTGGGTTGTAAACCATTATCAAGCCGCCCGCCAATCTCGCGAAGGACTCGAAGAGTCGGGCGTAGTAAATCTTCGTGGTGTGCCATCCGATGGCCTTTAGAAATTGATATGGGGTGAAACTGACCCATTCGGAGCAGGCTTCTTTGCATAAGTGGACTAAATGCATCCATACGAGTTCGTCGTCCTGGCGAAGCTCTTCCCCGGTGTACTTAACTTCGCCCCCGCCAATGACTTGGAACACTAATGGGTTGCTTGCACCATACAGTTGCCGACTGACGTTATGGTTTCGCGCGGAAAAGAGTGCACAGCGTACTAAGGGGTTGGGGATTCCTCTTTCCGAATCCCGCCAAGAGACTAACTGGCCGGCGGCGTGGCGCTCGATCAGTTCGGCCCCCTTCTTTTGCTTGGCGTCGTTAAGGGCGCGATCAGCGAGAGTCTGTGCTGTTACGTTGGGATTCATGACGTGGATCTCGTATGCGCTGGACATCCCTGTCCGATGCTGTTGGAACTGCGCTACCGCAGTTTACCGGCTTCTTGAATCGGCCGCCCGCTCGGGCGCTCGGCCTTTCTTGACCTCGTTGGTACCGACGGGCGGGGCCTTCGGCGCTGGCCCAGCTTCAGGGCCTCGATGCTCCTTGACCTTCTCCATGATCCGCTCCCGGCCCGCAGGGTCCAGGTTCGGCATCGAGCGATCGACGAACGAACGAACCGCCTCCGCGGCCGGGTCGCGCTCTTGGGGCCGGACTGACCAAACCTCGCGTTGCACGGTCTTCTCGGGGTAGGTCGCCTTGCCGGCGGCGTCGACCTCCCGGATCTTCACGGTCACGGGTTTGCGCCCCTCGCGGGCCACTTGGACGGCATCACCGGGCTTGACGCCCGATTCCTCCACTGCGCGGCGCAGGTCGACCCCCCAATGGGTGTGAACCTGCCCCTCCGGGTCGCGCAGGCGCACGTAGTAGCTCTTGGAGCCATCGGGCTTGTCCTGGTAAGGGGCCGCGCCATGACTCTCCAGAACGCCCCGGAAGCCGCCGCCGCGTGGAGTGGTTCTGGCGGGGGCGGCGGGGCGCTGGTCGGACTCTTGGGATTGAGGTTGCCGCACGCTGACAGTCCAAGCATCGACTTCAACGGTCTTGGTTCCCTGTTCTTTGCTGGCCTTGCCATCTTCGCCTGGTACGTACCGCGAGGTAGAAACCACGAGGGGGCGCTTCCCCACACCTGCCAACTCGATTGTATCGCCCACCTTAGCCCCGGAGTCGGTTAGCGCCCGCTTCAGATCTGCGCCGCTATGTTGTTGCAGCGCACCACTGGGGGTACGCAGTACCACGGTGTAGATCGGCGAACCATCCGGGTTGGTCTCGGGATTCTCCCACCGGTCCAGTTGCGGGCCATGAGACACCAGGACGCCCCGCATCCGGGATTCGGGCGCATCAGGGATGGCCTCGGCTGGGCGTTCTGCAGTGGGTGCGCCGGGCTCGGGACGCGGACTCGTCGCGGTCGGCCCCTGGGCCTTGCGCTCGTCGATGGCCGCCTTCTCGCCGGGGGTCGGGGTGTACCCCTCTACCTTCAAGCCCCGTTCCATGGCCGCCTCATAAACCCGCTGTTTGAACTCATCCGTACCCTTGACCTTGATGGACCCCCAACCCTTGGACTGGGCCATTTCAACCAAAGCGGTCGCGACCCCAACCGATGGGTCTTTCGCCTTAAATGCATCCCCCTTCGCTTGGAACGCGAGTTTTGCGGGGTCATTTCTGTAATAGAAGTCATTACCCGTATGCACGAAATGACGGCGCACGTAAGTCGGCAGCGCGGCGTCTTGGGTGGGACCAGGTGCCGCTGCGGCAGTCGGTGCATCCGCAGTCTCGCGAGGGGTCTTCAGGTCATTGATAGCACCCTCAATCGCTCTATCCAACGGATCGCGCGGGCCGCGCTGGATCTCATTCGACTCACCGGCGGGCGGTGGTGCCTGCGCCGGATCGCGAGCACGGGCGGCGGCTGCGCGCAACTTCACGTCCTGGGCATCCATGAGCGTGGTGTCTGGGGCCTCGGTGGGCGGAGCGGCCGGGGCCGGGCGCCCGCCTTGGCTTACCTCGTTCTCCTCCGGAGCAGGCGCGGGGCGCTTGGCGGCCGGGTCCTGGAAGGGGGCCGGGAAGTCTTCGGGCGCATGGCGCGCCCAGATTGCTTCGACCGCCTCTTTCCCGCTTTCCGAGAGAGAAAGACGCGCGGCCGTGGCCCAGAACTTGGCATCCAACCCAATGTCACCGCGGGTTTCGGGAGCCCCGTGGTGTTGCTCCCGGATGGCGGCCCAGTCGACACCCGCAAGATAAGTGTCCACCTCGCCCAAGGCATCTGCGCGGCCGGCTCCAGCGGGCGCGGCGCGTGGCGCTGGTTCTGATGCCTCGGGCAGGACCTCGGGGGCCGCATGGCCGGCATTGGCACTGGCTGTCCGGAATGCTTCCGCGGCAGGATCAGGTTGCGCAGGTTGGGGCGAGACAATGACCGTGGGTTCTACGGCCGTTGTTGCAGTGGCCTCCGTGGTATTCGCAGGTGCCGCCTGCGGAGCGGCAGCGTAGCGTTCGGTCACGTCGAGATTCAAATCCGGCAGCGGGATAGTGCTCGGTGCATTCTCTTTCCACATCGCCGACACCGCGTCCGGATCGGTGGTCGCAATGCGCGCGGCGGCCTCGCGAAACGACGGGTCAAGCGCAAGGCCCGGGTCGGTTCTGGGCACTACGTCCCAATCCACGTCTTTCAAATACTCCGCCATGTGCCGAAGCGTCTGCGCGGCATCAACAGGGGCGCGGGGCATGTCGACGGGCAACGGCTCGCCAAACTCGTTGGCCCACGCGGTGCGCAGGGCCGGGCGGTTGTCCTCGGCGGCGAGACTCACGGCACGGCGCGTGTCCTGCGGATCGTCCGGGTTGCGCAGGTGCAGTGACAGGTGGGTGTCCTCGAGGGTGTCCTTGAACTGGCCCTGCAGCTTGCGGGCGTCCTCCCACGCCTGCCGTGGGTCGGGGTAGACCCGGGCCTCGGCAGGATTATCGGACCAAGGCTCGACCGGAATCCCGGTGTAGTAGGTGCCACTGTCGGTCGACACGACGATTTCTCGGCCCTGTTCGGTGTCCATGGATACTCCGGAGTCGGTGTGTTGGGTGATCGGAAAGGTAGGAAAACCCCATCATACTGCGCTCGTAACCCTCAATGCTTGCTTTTACGGGAAACGCGGTCTGTGACGGACCACTCAAGAACGCTGTCGAGCGGGGGTGCCGGGAATCTTTCACATGTGAAAGACCGTTTGCCGGGTCGATTTTGACAGGACTTGCATATAGTGCGCAACGGCCTCATACTGCTACGTAATGGATATTTTAGCCCTCATCATTGCGTGTTCCCCCGTTATCTCCCCTTCACTCATGGGGGGGATTGTGGCCGTAGAGTCTCAGGGACAACCCTGGGCGATCTACCGGCACGACACGGGAGCGTCGATTCACCCGACCAGCGAGGCGGACGCCATCGAGACGGCGCGGCGGCTGCTGGCACAGAAAGTCGTGATCGACGCGGGGCTCGCGCAGATCTCTTCGACGGTTTGGGAGGCGCTTAACCTCACGGTGGAAAACGCATTTTCGCCATGCGCAAACCTTGCCGCGGCGGAAGACCTGCTACTGACGTGGTACACCAAGGACGTTGGGGACCTCGATGCGGCGCTCAGTCGTTTCGGGACTGGGGGCGATCCGGTGGCAGGGATCAAGAGCGGTTATGTCGGCCAGGTGAAGGAGGCGGCGAAGGCCGGACCGCAGGGGGCCGCCAAGGGATCTGGCGATCAAAAAGCAACGCCAGTAAGCAGGGTGGACGCCCCGCACACTGACAGTTTTGTAGGCGTGCCCGACGGTTTCGCTAACGGGACGGTAAACTAGCCGACCCCTCCTCAAAGAGCGAACATCTTGGCGCGTATAAGTGATTTGGTGCGACAGCCGACGCTAAGAAAATATCTCGGTACTGACAGCGTGGAGCGTCTTGACGTGTACGAACTGACAGCCGACGAAGGCGGGGGCTTTCAGGTACGGGTCCAGTTCGCCGACACGGTAGAAGGACAAAAGACGCGCTGGCTAACGACGTACCGCAACGAAAACCGCATTCGGACATTCCGCAATCTGAATGCAGTCTGGTCATTACTCAAACCTCTCGGAGCTAAAGAAATCCATGTTTACGACCCTTCCCACATTCATGAAGTCCCGGAACAGTAAGCGGCAACTGCTGGTCCTGCTCGCGACCGGCTGCACCCTGGCGCTGCTGGCGGAACCCGCATCGGCAACGGTACTCGACAATTTCGGCAACGCCCTGCTGGGCATCATGAACAACACGTTTATCCGTGCGGTTGCGATCCTCGCCGTGATGGGCACCGGCTTGATGGCCCTCAGTGGCCGCATCGAGTGGAGCAAGTTCCTCGTCGTGCTGCTGGCCGTGGTCATCATCTTCGGTGCCTACGGCATCGTCGACTACATCCAGGCAAACGCCGCTACTGCGGCCCTCGATCCGAACCCGGTCTTCGGGAATGCAGTCTGATCCACTGTTCGTGGGTCTCACCCGGCCAGCCATGCTGGCCGGGGTGACATACAAAGGCGTGCTCGCAAACATGATGCTTTGCGTCATGCCTTTCATCCTCTTCAACAAGTTTATTTACCTCGCCATGGTCATCCCCGTCCACATCGTCATGTGGGTTATCTGCCGATGGGATGCGCGGTTTTTCGATCTCCTGTTCGTGTGGGGCCAAACAACCGCCAAGGCAAAATATCGGGACCTGTGGCACGGGGCGGCATACCGGCAATAGCGAGCGCCGAAAGGCAGTAGGAAAAAGAATGAACGACGGAGAGAGGTTCGCGAAAGAGAGACAAGCCGGCGACATGGTGCCGCTGGTAGGCCAGATTACCGAATTCATCGGCCAGACCCGACAAGGGGCGCTTGTGACGGCGTTCGAGGTGGAAGGTACCCCGTTCGAGTCCAAGACGGGCGACCAGCGGGGCGCCTACAAGGAAGTTCTGAACGTGTTCCTGCGCAATATCGCGAAACCGACGTTAGGGATCTGGTCGGTACTGTTGCGGCGCCGGTACATCCCCGACTTACCTCGGACTTACGAAAATGCGTTCGCTCAGCAAGTTCACGATCGGTACTGTGAACTCCAGTCCGAGCGCCCGCTGTATGTGAATCGCCTGTATGTCGTCCTGGTGCTGCGAGTGCTGGGGATGCGCTCAAGTTTCCCGTGGTCGCGCGGGAGTGACCAGGCCATGGTCCGCGACATGGTATACGGGGGCATCGAGAAGTTGGACGAACTGGCGGCGCGGACCCTGGCCGGGTTGGCGGATTACAGCCCGCGGCGGTTGGGCATCTACACGGACGGACACAACCGGTTCACCGAACTGGGGGAGTTGTACGCCGACATCCTCAACGGCGCGCCGAGCCGGGTCCCGGTCGGTCCCTACGATCTGGGCCAGGCCGTGGGGTGCAACCGGCTGCTGTTCGGCCGGGAAGTGTTCGAGGTCCGGGCGCCTGCGTGCAGCCGGTACGGGGCCGCGCTCGGGATCAAGGAGTACGTGGGCGAAACGTACCCGGAAATGTTCGAGCCGTTGCTGTCGCTGCCCCTGGAGTGCAATTGGGTCCAGAGTTTCATGTTCGTCGACAAGGAAACCGCGAAAAGCCTGTTCTCGGCGCAGCGGCGGCGACTGGTCTCCGCCGGGGATGAAGCAGTCTCCCAGGTGGTGGCCCTGGAAGAGGCCAGCGATGCGCTGATATCCAACCGGTTCGTGACGGGGGAGCATCAGGCGTCGCTGGTGGTCTGGTCCCCCAGTGCGGAGAGGCTGCAAGAGGACCTGGCGATTGCCCACGCGGCGCTATCCAGTCCGGGCTTTGTCATCGTCAGGGAGGACCTGGCGTTACAGGGCGCGGTGTTCTCCACACTCCCCGGATGCGTGTCGCTGAGGCCGCGGTCCGCGGTGGTTACCAGCGTCAACTTCGCCTCGTTCAGTCCCCTCTATTGCTACCCAATGGGCCAACCGACCGGACACCACTGGGGCGAAGCGGTAACGCTGTTCCGCTCGATCGTCAACACCCCGTTTTGGTTCTCGTTCCATGTGGGGGACCTGGGGCATACGACGGTGCTGGGCATGTCCGGCGCCGGCAAGACGGCCTTGTTGGCGTTCCTGCTGGGGGAACTCCAGCGGTTCCCGGCCCGGCACTTCATCCTCGACAAGGACCAGGGCCTCAAGCTGGCGGTCCTCGCCTACGGCGGCGAGTACAAGGCGATGAAGTACGGCGAACCGACGGGCATGAACCCGTTTGACCGGCCGATGACGGATCGGCACGGGGCCTTCCTGCATGATCTGGTGCGGTTGCTGGCCGGCGAACCCTGGAGTGCCAAGGCGTCGAAGGAAGTCGACGAAGCAATTCGGTCCGTCTACATGCTGGACCCAGGGCAACGGCGCCTGGCGTCCCTGATCGACTTCCTCGACCAGACGCAGGAAGAGGGCGTTGCGGCGCGGCTGCGGCCCTGGGTCGGCAGCGGGCGGTACGCCTGGTGCTTCGATGCGGGGCGCGACACCCTGGAACTGGGGCGCCTGACGGGAATTGATGTGACGGAATTCCTCGAAGACCCCACCGTGCGGACGCCGCTCAGTGCTTACCTGCTCTACCGCACCGAGTCCCTGATCGATGGAACGCCGTTCGCGATCTGGATTGACGAGTTCTGGCGCCTGCTCGATGACCCGTACTTTGAGACATTCGTTCGTGACTCGCTAAAGACGATCCGCAAGAAGGATGGGATCGTGATCACGGCGACCCAAAGCCCGGCGGATGCGCTGAACAGCCGTATCGCCTCAACGATTCTTGAGCAAAGCCCAACGAAATTCTTCCTCCCGAACGAATACGCATCAAAGAAGGATTATTGCGAGGGCTTCAAACTCACCGAAGCGGAATGGGGGTTGTTCGCCCCGATGACAAAAGGGGCGCGGAGTTTTCTGTTGAAGCAGGCCGGCGGGTCCAGCCTGATCAACTTCAATCTCGCCGGGATGGATCGTGAAATGCACATCCTCTCCGGCACGGAACGGCGGATTGTGGCCGCCGAACGCATGGCAGCGGCAAACGGGGGCACCTTGCCCCATGACTGGATAGAACAACTGGAAGAGGTAACGGGTTGATGAAAGCGAGAATTTCTGTCGTGATGCGCGGGGCGTGTTTTTTTATCGCCCTTGCTACGGGCATGAATGGAGCCAATGCGTCAGGTATCCCGGTGGTGGACGTGGCGGGTCTTGCGCAAGCCGTGGCGCAATACACTACGATGGTCGAAGAGCTTGCGACGCTGAAGCAGCAATACGACACCGCAGTCGAGCAACTGTCGTCGCTGAAAGAGCAAGCAGAGACGATGAAGAGTATGTACGACTCGTTAAGCGGCGTGAGTGGGCACGCGAATATGCTGAACGGCGCGGTCTCGCAGTTGCATAGCTTCCTGCCAGCGGAGTTGCAGGACATCAGCGGGCTTATGACGGGTCAGGTGGCCGCCTTGGCGGCTTCGCTGCGGTCAGCGAACGAGGAGTTCACGGGCGACGTGGTGTTTCCGGGGCAAGGATTGTTGCGGAAGAAGGCCCAGTACGACAAGGCCGGTGACTACGTGTTCGGCTATGCGGCGCAGGCAAAGGCGGCGTTCGACGGGTTCGCGGCGCGCCGAGCGACGCTCGAAAGCCTGAGCACGGCCGCGACGACGGCGACCACGCCGAAGGCGACACTGGACCTGATCGCAAAGACGAGTGCTGAAAACGCTCTTCTTCTGAACGATATCGCGCTGATGTTGGCGCTTGATCTAAAGGCGAGGATGGATGGGGAAGCGCTGAAGCGGAACGCGGAAGCGCTCCAAGCGGCGCCGGGGGCCACTTCCAGCAGCATCCAGATCAACTGACCGGGCCACTGTCGGCGCGGTCTTTCACATGTGAAAATCTTGGGGTAGAGAATGTATAAGAAAATTGTGGTGACTCTGTGCGTTTCGCTGGCTCTGCCCGGGGTTGCTGTGATGGCCGCGTCGGCTGCTCAAGCGGGGGGCGTTCCGGTTCCGATTGGCGCTCCGGCCCCTCGAACAACGAACCCAGGGGTGTGGTTCAACAGCAAGGACGGGAGCGTTGCTGGGGTGGACGTGAAAAACGTCGATTGGGTGGACCTCTGTGCCAACGTCCAACCCGTAACGATCACGGCTGGAGGCGTCACTTGCAAGAAAGTGTATCCCACGTCGGTGGCGGTGAGGCAATACATTGACCTGACGGGGTTCAGGCCGAACGAGCCGCCCGCGAACTGTGCAATGCTGGAGAAGGAATTCGTCAGGATGACAACGCCTCAGCAGGGTCGTGATCCGTGGTCTCACTGCACGTTCGAGTTCACGAGGGAACTCCGGTCACGGGCGAGTAACACGGTTGCTTATGATGACATGACATTCGAGGAATGGCGTAAGAAATACTTTGGCCCATGGATTGTCTCTGGGGGTACCAAGTAATGGTCTTTTTCGGCCCATTCTTCACAAACCTGGACGGCGCCCTGGAAACGTTCGTTGAAACGGCAGCCAACAACTTGGTTCCCTATCTGAATACGGCGACAACACTGGCAGCGACGATCGTCCTCATTCTATTCGGCTTGCAGTTGTCGCTTGCGGCAACGGAAATACCGATCCGCAAGCTGCTTGGTCTGTTCTTGACGATTGCGGTCGTGTCGCTGCTTGCTACAGTGCCGGGGAACTACCTTGAGTATATCGGGCAATACCTTATGGGATTGCCGTCTGATGTGGCCGTGGCGGTGACAGGGCCGCCTGCGGTGGATATCGGTAGTTATATGGATACGACATTCGGGGCAATCCTCGAAGGCGTCGCCCTGATTTACAAGAAGGGTGGGATAGCGGATATGGGGATTCTGTTTGCGGGCCTCCTCCTATACCTGGCGGTATGCGCCTTGCTTGTCTCGGCAACTATCGCGATCTGCATTGGGAAGGTCGGCCTTGCGTTGGTGGTGGCGCTTGGCCCTATCTTCATCTTCTTTTTATTGACGCCCTGGACGAAAGACTTCTTCACCCGGTGGCTGTCCTACGCGCTGCAATTCACAGTGCTACAGGCGTTGATCGGGGGAACGCTATTGATCGCACAAACCCTGATAGACAAGTATGTTCTAGTGCTCAGGACTCCTACCTGGGAGTTCAATGACCTCATGCCGATACTGTCGCCGATCATCATCATGCTTGTTCTCACCTATCTGTTCGGGCAACTCCCGAGCATGGCGAGCAGCCTCACCGGTGGGATCGGGTTGGCGATGGGTAATGCCGCCTGGTCTGGCGTGACGAAGGCCGCGGGCGCTGGGGGGTGGTTGATGCGCAAGGGTGCTGGTGCAGCCGGTCGTGGGATAGCCGCCGCAGGTAACGCTGGCGCGAACTGGGGTCTGGGCCAGTTAGGGATGGGTGGCAACGCGGTCAGCCAGGGCGGTGCAGAGAATTCTGTAAGTCAAGGGGGAAGCGGAGCGCAAGCGCAAAATGCGATCATGCGCGGCCAACGGACTCAGGGAAATGGCGGACCCCCGAAGGATGCACCACGGACACCAGCGCAGCGGTCATCTGCGTCGGCGATCGCATTTGCGAAGATGCAAGAGGAAATGAAGAAACAAAACAACGGACAAACGTAGAGACAAAGAGCATGGCGATGAAACTGGTATTACTCGTTCTCGCGGCCTGTTGGCTGCTAAGCGGATGCGCCTGGGGGCGCGGTCCGGAAGGGTGCCCCACTTCGGGGTTCACAAGTCTCAACCCGGACTACTACAAACTTAAGGAGGCGTTCCATGTTCGGGAGCAAACGATCAGCGAATGAAGCAACCGAAGAACGGCCTGGCGCGAAAGCCATGCGCCAGTTCTTCGACTGGGACTACGACGTATATCAGCACCAACGGCGCTCAACCCGGATCGCCTGGGTTATCGCGGGTCTGGCGTGCTTGCTCGCCTTGGCCGCGGTGTTTGCCGTGGCCTCCCTTGCTCCCCTGAAATCAGTAGAACCGATCTTCGTCCGGGTCGACAACGCGACCGGGACCGTCGATGTGCTTTCGCGGATCGACCAAGAGTCGACCCTGAAACGGCAAGACCTGGTGGACAAGGGTTACCTCGCCCGGTATGTCCATGCGCGAGAGGGATTCTTCTACCCGACGATCAAACAGCAATATCGGCGGGTGATGTTGACCTCGACCGGGCGCGCCAGGGTGGAGTATGAAAAGGCGATGTCAAAGGACAACCCTCAATCGCCATTAGTCAAATACAACGCCCAGGACCGCACCGACATTCAAATCAAGGCGATCACCTTCATCGGCAAAGGACTCGCGCAAGTACGCTATCGTCAGAATATTACCGATCCGAACGGTGATTCGATACGCCACGGGATAGCGACGATAGCGTATAGCTATGAACCCGATCCATCAGTTCCGCTGTCGGTGCTTGAGGATAACGCGCTGGGCTTCTAGGTAGAAGAGTACAAGTCGGAACCGGAGGATGGATCATGAGAAAGTTGTGGGGGGGTTTGGTGGGGGTGTTGGCCCTGATCCTGGTCGGGAGCGGATGGGTCCAGGCGGCGACGGAACCCACTGCAAGCCGTGTGGACTCGCGCCTGCGCTACACCACGTATAACCAAGACGAAGTGTATCGGGTCCGCGCGCAAATCGGTCGTGCGTTCTTCCTTGAGTTCGCGCCGGGCGAGGAGATGGAAAAGTGGTACTCCGGCGACTCCAAAGCCTGGGAAGTGGCGAAACACGGGAACGTGGTCGCGCTCAAACCCACGGCCGAGGACCCGGCCACGAACATTATTATCGTCACCAGCGCCGGCCGGACCTACGTGCTCGATGTGGAACTGGCAACGCCGGCAATGTACGGAGTTCGCTTCTCCTATCCGGCAGATGATGCCGCCAAGGCCAAGGCGAAGGGGATTCAGCAAACGCTGGATGCCGCACTGGACCCGGACCGGCAAACGCGCCGTAACTATCGGTATGCGGGGGCCGGCAGTCCGGAACTGCGTCCTGCGGTCATTTTCGACAATGGCCGCTACACCTACATGAAGTTCGCCGAAAACCAGGGGTGGCCGAGCCTCTTCGCCGTCGGGGTTGACGGTCAGGAGAAGCTGGTCAACCGCACGGTGCGGGGCAACTGGATCATCGTTCCCCAGGTAGCGCGGCAATGGCGACTGCGGTCCGGGGCCGCGATCGTGTGTGTTCGCAATGACGGGTTCGCACCCGATAGCACCGACAATCCGCAAGAAACGGACACCCCCTCGATCATGCGGCAAACCGTCACCGGAAAGGAGGCGCAACGATGAGCGCCCCAAACAACGGGACCGGGCACGCGGGGGTTGGCGATCGGTCCGGCGCGCCCGCGACGCGCGGGAATCAGACCTGGATCACCTGGGTGGCCGGCGGCCTGATGGTAGTCATCGCGCTTGGGATCGTCGGCTGGTTGGTCCTTAACGACGGGAAGAAGAAAGAGAAGGAGGTAGTGCCTGCGGAATCGAAGGCCAACCGCTGGAACGTCCCGGCGCTGGAGGGGCCAGCGGTGAAGACCCCCGCAGCACCGAAGAAACCCACAGTGACGAGAGTGAATCCAGGCGCGGTGTCGGTCGGTCGTGCCGATATCCCGGTAACGATTGATGGGTCCGACCTGCAAGGCGTGACAGCGGTGACGGTGCCCGGGTCGGGCATTCTGTTCGGGGAACCCGCGATAGACCCGGATGGGCGCCGGGTCAGGGTGCGGGCGTCAGCTCCCGCGGGGACCGCGCCGGGGCGGTATCGAGTGGTGGTCAGAACGGCGACCGGTGAAGCAAAGATGCCTGCTGGGGGAGGGGACGGGATGCTCGTCGAGGCCGTGGGCGAGGCCGTGCCGGCGGCCGGTCCAGCGGCGCCGGCCTGGATTCCACCGTTGCCCGCGAAACCGGTTGAACCCCCAAAAGCAACGGTCGCGGCAACGGCTGCGCCGGCTACTGGGCCAGGGGGCAAGCCAGTGATCGACCCAACCCTCGCGCGGCGGCTCACGGCGCCGATTTCAAGCACGGCTGGCGGTGGCGGCGGCGGTGCTGACGCGACCAAAAAGGACGGAGAGGGGAGCGCGGGCGGGGCCGGCGGGGTCGACATGTCGCGCTCCAAAATCGGCAGTTCACGGGCGCGGCGCCTTGCCGACCTGACGCTCATGCTCCCGGCCGGCAGCGAAATCGGGTGCGTACTCGACAATAGGATACAAACCGACCAACCGGGCTTTGTCAGTTGCTCGGTGTCCTATGACGTTTACGGGGCCGACGGGACGGTCGTACTCATCGACCGCGGATCGCAAATCATCGGTGAATACCGCTCGGCGAGCATCACTTACGGCAAAGAGCGCGTGTTTGTCGTCTGGTCGCGCGTGAGAACCCCAACCGGGGTGCTGGTGGAAATAGACTCACCGGGCACGGGACCTTTTGGCGAGGCCGGTTTCGGTGGGTGGGTCGACAACCACTATTTCGAGCGAGTCGGTATCCCCGTCTTGATGTCGGCCATCACCTTCGGCATTGAAACAGCGGTCACTGCGGCGGCGAACAACGCAAGTAACAGCAATGGTAATAACGGGGGCAGCAATAACAATAATCAGGGTTACTCGTCGGTCGGTCAGGCGATGGATAACAGTCTGCAAGGGGTCATGGCAGAGTTGGCGAAGATCAAGCCAACACTCCATGTGAATCAGGGGTCCTTGGTCAATGTACTGGTAATGAAGGATCTCGACATGGGTCCGGCTTACCGATTGGCTCGCACAGGAGAATAGAAGATGCACAGTGCCTCACCCGCGGGAACGCGGATGCCGGAAGCGGAAAGTGTGCTTGCAACACTCTTGCGACCACTGCGGGAAGTGCTCGACCGGGACGATGTGTCGGATGTCGCGCTCAACGCCCCTGGGGTCGTCTGGGTGGAGGGTGCGCGGGGTTGGGAGAACATCGCCGTGCCGGGCACGACAGAGGACTGGTTACGCTCCGTGGCGCGGGCCGTCACCTCGTCGATGAAGTCGACGATCGACGAGAAGCGCCCGATCTTCTCGGGGCACCTGCCCACCGGGGAGCGGATTCAGATTGTCGTGCCACCGGCCGCGGAAACGACTTCGATCACGATTCGCCGGCCGTCACGCGTGTTGTTCTCGTTGGAACAGTTGGGCGACAAGGGGGCCTTCGATCCGGTGACGCAGGGGGACACCGGGCACGCGGCCGAGCGCCGGAGTCTGCGGGCAGAGTTGGGTTCCTGGCGGCCCAGCGACCCGCAGGAAGTCGCGGGCGTGCTGCGCCGCCTGGTGCAGGGCCGGATGAACATCATCGTGTCGGGGGCCACCGGGTCCGGCAAGACAACACTGTCAAAGGCCCTGATCGCAGAGATCCCGGCGGACGAGCGCCTGATCACGATCGAGGACGCCCGCGAACTCGAGTTTGCGCACGCGAACAGCGTCCGCCTGTTCTACAGCCGCGACGGGGGCGGGACCTCACCCGCCAAAGTGCAGGACCTCCTGGTGTCCTGCCTGCGCATGAAACCGGATCGCATCCTCCTCGCCGAGTTGCGCGGGGATGAAGCCTACTACTACCTGCGCAATGTGAACTCGGGTCACCCGGGGTCCATCACCACGGTTCACGCCAACAGTGCGGCCGGGGCGGTCGAGCAACTGATGCTGATGATCCGCCTGAACGCGGCAGGGTCCGGGTTGAGTCGCGCGGACATCAACGGGATGGTCACGTCGCTGGTGGACGTGATCATTCAGATGGAGCGGCGGCGGGTAACCGAAATCTACGTCCTGCCGGAGAACGCGAATGCTTAAGCGCGTTCCCGCATCGTCGAAGTTGGTCATCGCGGCATCGGTGCTGATCGGACTGGTGGGGATGGAACCCTTAGCCGCGTATGTCTACGGCGAAATGGCGGGCTTCGAGTTTCATCCGCTGCTGTGGCTTTCGGCGTTGTTCTATTGGGGGTGGGAGAACCAGACCGTGATGCTCAGCGGGGCGGCGGGCTTGGCCGGGGGTATCTTCTTCCCCGCCTTCGTCGCATTCGCCCTGTTGCCTCCCAAGCCGCTCCACGGCTCGGCGCGACTGGCGCGTACCGGGGAAATCAAGCGGGCGAAGATGTACAAGGCCCAGAGCACCACGGTCCTGCTGGGTCGGCACCGCGGGCGCCTGATAGGGTTCAATGGCGACCTGCATGTGTTCCTGGCGGCAGCGACCGGTACCGGAAAAGGCGTTGGTTTCGTGGTTCCGAACGGCCTGTTCTGGGGGGGATCGTTAATCCTGCTCGACATCAAGGGCGAGAACTTCACCCTCACATCGGGGTATCGCGGTCAGGTCCTCGGGCAACAGATATTCCGGTTCGATCCGCTCAATGAGGATGGCCGGACGCACGCCTTTAACGTGTTGGACTACGTGCGCCCCGGCGATCTGCGTGTGACGGACGTACAAACGATCGCGGCGATCCTCTGCCCTCCAGAAGGCAATGATCCGTACTGGACCAACACCGCACGGGACCTACTCATGGGTCTCCTGCTGCTGGTGGTGGAAGCAGGACCGGCCAGAGGGTGGCCGGTGACGATCGGCCAGGTGCATCGGCTGCTGCTCTCGGAAGAGGAAACCGGCGCGGCGCTGGAAGCGCTGCTCGGGGAGTTGGACGAGGCCAAGATCCCAACGTCGGAACTGTGCCGGCGCTACATCCTCGGGTTCTGCAATGAGCCGGACAAGCCGCGGGGGTCGATCAAGTCGACCCTCGCCACGAAATTGACCTTGTGGGCGAACCCGCTGATCGACCGGGCGACCAGTCGCAACGACTTCGACCTACGCGAGTTGCGCCGGGTACCAACGACGATCTATCTCGCGATTGCGCCTGACGATCTGGCCCGGATCGGGCAACTGGTGCGGCTGCTGATCGAGTTCTTCCTTGCCGCGAACACCAAGGCCGGGGAGACACCGGCCGACGATCCGACATTGAACGTCCCGGTTCTGGTCCTGCTCGACGAGTTCCTGAGCCTCGGGAAGATGGAGAAGTTGGTTCAGGCCCTCGCCTACGTCCGCGGTTGGGGCATTCGGATCGCGACGGTGATTCAGTCCGAAGCGCAACTTCAGGCCCAGTACGGCCGGGAACTGGCCGAGTTCTTCATCGACAACCACCGTGCGCGAGTCATCTACCGGCCGCCGGTCCATCGGCGCGACTTAGCGAAGAACATCAGTGAACTGATCGGGATGACGACAGTCAAGCAAACCGGCTACAGCTACGGCAAGGGGCAGCGTGGTCGCAATGTCTCAGAAACCGGTCAGGCAATCCTCGATGCCGACGAAATCGCGAACATGCGCGACTTCGAGACCATCGTGTTGGTCGAAGGGTTGCGCGCGTTCGTCGGTGAGAAGCTTTTCTACTATAAGGACAAGCTTTTCAAGAAGCGGTGCCTGCCGTCCCTGCCGCTCCCCGCGCCAATCGTCATTGAGGCGCCGGAAGGACTGGAAGTGACCGCAGGGGATGCCGGCGATCAAGCGGCCATGGACCTTGAGTGCATGATCGAGCGCGGGGACGAAGAACCGCCATTGGCGAGCGCGGCCGAGTTCAAGGCCGCCGTGGATGCACTGCCGGTGCTCGAAGGGATGCCGACCGACGAGGCCCTGGACCAGTGGACCAGGGCGATGATGGGGATTGCGGAACGGGCGTCTCCTGAGGCCCTGGCCGGGTTGCCCGAGTTGCTGGATGACGAAGCAGGCAACGAAGAATCGGCAGTAGGAGAAGGAGGGCCTGGGGACGACGTGGACGAGGGCGGTGACGATGGTGATGGTGCCGTGGAGTTCGACGAAGAACTGTTTCTGGACTGTAGCGAGCAGTAGCGGTCCAGTCAGGGGGGGCGGCGGCAGCACCGCCGCCCCTTTTTTTTCACATGTGAAAGACAAGGTGCAGCGATGAAACTGGGGATATCAAGAGTTTGGATAGGGTGTGTGCTGTTGCTGGCGGCGGCAGGTGCCGTCGGGCAACAAGGGGGGGAGCTGACCACGGATCAGACAGACGCCTGTGGTGCGGTGATGTGCCTCATGGGGGGGAGCGGAGTCAGCGAGTGCGATCCGTACCTTGCGCGGTTTTTCTCGCTTGTCGACCAAAACCCGCAAACGATGTACGAGATGCGGAAGACGTTCCTTGATCTGTGCCCGGGAAGTGATCCGGGGTTTAACGGTACGGCTGCCTCTATGGCTGAGCAGTGCGAATCGTCCAGACTGGTCAAAGGGCTGAATGCCGACCTTCAGAGTTGCACTGAGTGTTTGGCGCAACAGCCATGGCAGGGGCAAGGGCAATCCCTCGGAATGAATGGGGCGGCAGGGAACTGTCCTTCGTGTGCGGCGAGGAGTCCGGGGCGAGCCGGCGAGAAGTGCGGGGCCTGGTACGCCACCAGTCAGGTCGTGACGAAAATTCCTCATATCTGGGTTGGGAACTGTGGGGGGAACGGAGCCGGATATGCCGTTATGGCAGCGGGAGGGTCTGGGTTGAACTCCGACTGCACATTCCGGTGGGAAGAAACGCGCGCACCAGAGTGACAGCGGGAGGGATGAGTTAGACCGCAAAACCGACGAAAAGCGCACTAACAGGGGTTGACGGGGGGCCGTGATCGCGTATGATGAGTCATCGTCTACGGAGCACGGCAAATGGCTAAGTGGCTTGGTGGGTTACTACTCGCGATCGGGTTGGTCGGGGCCGCGATAGCGGCGGCGGTGACGATCCCGGATGTGGAGCGCTGGCACCTGTCGAGCCGCAAGGGCACGTCGTATTGGGTCGACCAAGATTGGTGGGTAGCGCCATACAGTCACCTGCGGTTGCTGGGAGTGCAGTGGACCTACCAGCAAGTGAAAGTGCCCTCGACGGGCGAGGTCTACACGATTGCGACCGCAATGGTCGAAGGTCGCGAGGTCTGGAGCATCCGGGTAAGACCGGGCGCATGACTCGCGCAGCGGGGTAAGGTTTCTTGGGTCCTGCAACTGTGCGTCCTTGGGGAGCGTCATGCTCCCCTTTTTTTGTCCGGGAGAAAGTCAGTGAAGCATCTTCTAGCGGGGTTGGCGTTGGTAGCGGCTCTGATGAGTCAGTCCGCGATGGCAATGATGGTCAGTACCTACACCTGGAGCGGTCCCGCGAACTGGCGGGCCTTCGGCGAAGTCCGGTTTGATGAGGCGGTTGCGAATCCCACCGCACGCGGCAGCGGGGTGGGGAATTACTCGACAGGGATTGAGTACCTTGACCTGACCCTCGTCAATAGCGCCGGGGTCAACGTAGGTTACTGGGTGCAAATCGACAACTTCGTGCCGCAGTACCCGTCGCTGAAAGTCACTCTGGACTCAGCGGCGATGGCATTCGCGTTCGGAGTCATGTTTGAGGCAGGGAGTCTTGAAGGGCAAAGGAACTCCTATTTTGCCGTCAAACCCGGGATTGAGGCGATTATCCAATGGAATAAGAAATTGGGCGACAAAGGCCCCGCAGGAACCATGCCGCTCGCGGCAGCGGTTAACGTGCCGATCCCGTCAACGCTGCTCTCCGTCCTGTTGGGCCTGACCGTCTTGGGGTGGATGCAGGCGCGCACCCAAAGGGGGTGGGTGTATGCGTAGCCGGACCCGGGGCGTCACCCTGATCGAGTTGTTGGTAACACTGACAGTCCTCTTGATCGTCATGGCGTGGGGCCTCCCCAACCTCCAGGGAGTGGTAAAGCAAACGCGCATAACAAGCGCGGTCAATGCCGTGGTGGGGGGGTTATCCCAAGCTCGCTCGGTGGCGGTGACCCGGGGTCTTCCCGTCACACTCTGTGCAGCGGACGCTGAAGCGCCCAACGAGTGTAATGCGTTCCAAAATTGGGCACATGGAATGCTCTTGTTTACGGATGCAAATCGGGATGGAGCAATAGGCGGCACCGACGAGCGCATTCTCTATCGGTTTACTGATGACATGGTTGGACTTGCTGCGCGGGCGAATGTCGGCGCGTTCACCTATCTCCCCGATGGTTCGACGAACGCGGGGATTCTGCATTTCTGTGACAGTGAGGGAAAGTTGCCTGCGCGCGGGGTCGTGGTCCTCGCGAGCGGGGCGCATTGGGTGATCAAACCCACGGCCTGTGGAACCGGGATATAAGCAATGACAATACGCGCAGTGGTGCCCTTGATGTTGGTCTTGGGGATGTGGTGCTCGTCGGCCGCCGGGAGGAACGTTGTCCGGTGCGAAGTCGATGGCGTCACGACGTTCGGGGAGACCGCTTGTGCGGGCGGCCCAACGATTGCCCAAGCCGCGCCGGATGCGGCAGGGGCCGCGCGACGACAGAGAGAGCATGAAGAGGGGTGCCGGGTCATCGCCCAGTTCGCGCGGCAAGTGGCGGACGGACGCCGGGTCGGCGTTGAGGGTGCGTCAGTCGAGCGGGCGACTACCGCGACCAACGCAGGACTGGTGGCGGTTGCCGTGAGGCTCTATGCCGTACCGCTCGAAGAATTACAAAAAGAGGTTGAAAAGATCGAACGAGAGTGTCGCGCCAGCAAGCACGAGGAACATCAAGATGAAGAATGAAAGGCTTTTTGTTACACACCTGCATCCCGCGGAATATTTCTATGTGCTGATCGTGGGAGCCATCGGGACGGCGCTGGTGGGGTCAGTGGTGCGCCTGGTGGCGGACCTTGGGGGTTGGCAGGTGGGTCCCAGGATCATCGTGGGCGGCGTGGCCGTGGCGGGGCTATGGATGGCCTATCAAATGCTGCGCAAGGGCAGCGTGCGCTGGAGCGTGTGGGATGGCGGACTCTCGCGCACCGAGGGGTTTCTGCCGTGGGCGCGGTATGAACGGTGGTTCGGGTTCGATGCACCGCTGCACGTCCAAGCCCGCAGCGGCACCTTCGGGTATTGGCTGGGCTATGGGATGGTGTTTGTCACCTATCCCGGGGCCTACGCGTCAGAGCATAAGGCCGACGGCTTTGTGCGCGACGCTGCCGGGTTGGCCGACGTGGCGAACGCGGCGGCGACGCTGTACCGGGTACGGCATCGCAGTGCCGGGGTGGCAGGACCCCGGGGGGGTTCGGCATGAGCGAAACGACAGGAATCCGGGTGCTGGTCATCCAGCCGAACCGAGCCAGTCGCGACGCGGCACGGGTCGCGCTGGAGAGTGCCGGTGCCCAGGTCGATAGCGTCGAAGACGGCGCTGCGGGGTTGGCGCTCTTCGATGATCGCGTGGCCTATGTGGTCGATCTGATACTCGTCGGCGCAACCCTGGCCGGCCTGGATGCCTTCAGCACGGTGAAGGCGCTCAAGGCGGGTCCGGCGGCTGGCGTGGCGGTGTACGTGGTGTTCAGCGGGGAATCGAAGCGGCACGAAAAGCGCTTTCGCGAGCACGGGTGCGATGGGTGGCTGGATGGGGAACGCCTGGTGGTAAAGCCGCTGGTCGAGCGGCTGAGGCGCTGCAAAGAAGATCGGGCGCGCGAGGTCGCGCCGGCCGCGTGGGCGATGGGCGACCGGGAGGAGGGCGCGGGGTACGCGGTGGAGTCCATGGCCCTGGACGTATGGCTGGCGCACGGTGGGGCCAAAGGTCCAGATCCGGCGAAGGTGGTGGAACAGTGGTTTGAGGGTCCGGGGGCAAGCTCGGACATGTTTCGGCACGTCGTCGACAGCGAACCCCCGGATCTGGGCGAGGACGTGACGTTCGTCCTTCCTGACGATGACCTGGGCGGGGATGACACCGAGGTCATTGCATTGTACGACTCGGAACCGGCACCGCGGAGCGCGCTGGTGGCGGTGGAACGCAGTGACGCGCCGGCCGGATGGAAAGGATGTGTGGCGAGCGCCGGTGGTACGTGCCCACATATTCAGGACGTGGTGGTGGCGGCGACGGCGGCCTTTGCGCATGAACCGGGAGGACCGGCGGGCGAGTTGGTCGAGGGGACGTTACGCAAGTTCATTGATGCGCAATTGCCGACGATCCTCGCCAGTGCGATTGCGCATTTGCAAGGCAGCGGGGCCACGCAACAGATGAACGAGACCTTTCGGCGTAGGGTGCTCGGCGATGTAGAGGGCCAATTAGCGACGATCATCCGCGAGGCGGAGCGGCAAGCGCACGCGATGGCGGCGAGTGTGGCGCACCAAGCCCTGTCGGACGCGCTGCCGGCCCTGCACCGGGAAATGCGCTATCTGATCTTCGGTGTTTGCATCCTCGGTATCGCGGTGGCCGCGGGCGCCGTGTACATAGCGGTCGGCGCATGAACGAAATCCTCGTACTCAGCGAAACAAACCCCGACGAATGGGGTTCACGGGCGCTCGGCGACAGTGGGTCGACGCGGGTCTGCGCGTCGCTCGATGAGTTGGTGGCACAGATGGCGCGGGAGCGGCCGGAGGTGGCCGTCGTCGAGTTTCCGGTAGGGACCCTAAGCGACAGTCAAGTCGTCGAACGGCTGATGACGGAACCGGGCGGTGACGCGATGCGCCTGGTGGTGATCGGCGGGCGACCGGGGAGCATGGCCCTCGCCCAGCGGGCCTATCCCGGGTTGCTGACCGTGGCCGGGGACTCCAAGGAAGAGGCGTTGCGGGCCGCGATCGGCGGCGGCACGGGCGCCCTGACGGGCCAAGCGGGGGTGACCTGGGACCTCAACGGCACCAAGGTCGCGCTGCGGCTGCTGAGCGACCAGGGACCCGCGACACGGGCGGCGGTGCTGATCGCATGGGTCACTGCACTCAAAGGACTGCCGGGGGAGTTGTCAGACTGCCTGGAGAGCTTGCGGTATCTCGCGCCGCGCGTGCGCGCGGTCGTGCAGGGGGTACCCCAGACGCTTCACGCAGTACGGCAGCAAGCGGGGCGCTCGCAATCGGTGGTCGCGCGTTTGGTGAATGCGTGGGTGCCGGTGCTCGACAACATCTTGCGGGAAGTGGATCGCGGGTCGCTGTCACCGAGCGAGCGGCATTACACCCGGTGTTGGCTGGTCAATCAGGAAGTGCGCAGCCTCGAGTTCGTGATTCAGACGCATGTGTTCTGGGGCGCGGCCTTGCCGGATGGGACCTGGATGCGCCTGCACGATCAACACCACTACATTCATAGCCGGTTGCTCGCGGAGCAAAGCGCGACGGGCGACCGGCGCACCGGGACGGTGCTCTGGGATATTCGCCATAGCTATGTGCGCGCGCTGCTGTGGGGGTGCTGTGGCCTGAAGCTGGCGCCCCCGGCGGTCCATGGCTCGAAGGTGTTGGAGAAGATTGGGCGCTGGGCACGGCGCACGGCACTGCGGGAAGCCAGCACCCAAGGATGGCGCATGGGGACCTGGGTGGTCGACATGCTGACGGATAGCGGGCCGAGCCTGCCACGGGGACGGTATGAAGTGTCCTCCAGGGCCTACGTGCTGGTGCTGCCGACTGAGTTTCAGGCGTTCATTGCGGGTCATCAGGGGGTGGAGAGTCCGCGACCCGGCCCGGTGCGCACGCAAGGGAAGGGGCAATGATGCGCAAGCAAGCACGCGCCGCGGGTTGGTCCTGCGTGGTCCCGGTCCTGGTCCTGCTCGCCGGCTGCGCCACACCAGGGGCGCGCGGGACAACTCCCGAAGCGGCGGCCGGGCCGCGGGCAGGGTACGTGCCGGTCGGCGGGGGCGCGGGCGGCATTCGTGGGTTCACGGCCGCGGGTGCCGACGTGCGTGCGGCCGGGGATCTTTGGCAGCGGGTGCGCGGCGGGTTGCGCCTCCAGCGGCCCGGCAATACCCGGGTCGAAGGCCAGGCGCGCAGCTTCGCGAAGGACCGGCGGTATCTCGGGAGGCTCGCCGACAGCGCGCGGCCGTACCTGCATGTCGTCCTCGCCGAAATCGAGCGCCGGGGCCTGCCCGCGGAACTCGCGCTGCTCCCCCAGGTGGAAAGCCGGTTCAACCCGGCGGCGACCTCGCCGGCAGCGGCGGCGGGCATGTGGCAATTCATCCCCTCCACCGGCACCGCGATGGGCCTCCACCAGTCGCCTGCCTATGACGGGCGCCGGGACCTCCTGGAGTCGACCCGGGGGGCACTGGACTACCTCGAACAACTGCATCGGCGGCTGGGCGGCGACTGGGAACTGGCGATGGCCGCGTACAACTGCGGGCCGGGCCGGGTCGAGTCGGCACAAGCGGCCAACCGGGCGCGCGGCCTGCCGACCGACTTCTGGTCGCTCAACCTCCCGACCGAAACCGAGAACTACGTGCCCGCGATCCTCGCGGTCGCGCGCCTGGTGGCGGCGCCTGAGCACTTCGGGTTGGTCCTGCCGCCGCTTCCGGACACCCCGCAAATCGAGGTTGTCATTCCCACTGGAGCGGTCGAACTCGCGCATGTCGCACAGGCCGGCGGGGTCGCGCTCGGGGATCTGCAACGCCTGAACGCGGGACTGAGGCAGGGCCGGACCCAACCGCGGGCGGACGCCGGGGTAGTGGTGCCGGTCGGGACCGGGCGGCAAGTGGTCGCAGGGTTGCCTGGGACCCGGGTGGTGGCCGCCGCAGTGGCACCCGGCGGGGCAGTACCCCCGGGGGCCAGCGAGCAACCAGGGGGCGGTCCGGCGCCAGAAGAGGCAGTAGGAAAAGAAGTCGCGTACCAGGTGCGCGCTGACGAGACGTTGGGAATGGTCGCACGCCGGTTCGGCGTGAGTGTAGAAGAAATAAGGGGGTGGAATGAGAATGCCAGCGACGGAATCAGTGACGGAGAACGGTTACGCCTCTTCCCCCGGGCCAATTGGCCGGGGGCGGGGGTGCCGGTTGAGCGGGCTGCTCAACGCGAACCAGGCGGGGACTACGACGGCTTCCGGCCAGGCGGGGGCCTCGCCAGTGCCGGCTGAGGAGGATAGCAACGGCGTGCGCGGGCTCGCCGAGCGGCTATTCAGCGGCGCGCTGCAACGGGTGGGTCCGAGCTTCTGGCGCGAGTCCGAAGGGGAATACCTGGCGGCGGGCACGCGCGACGCAGAGTATCGGCGCCGGCCGACTGCCGCGTATTACCAGGACCTCGGGAGACCGCTTCCGGCCCCGTGCGATCCGCAGGGACCGAAGGCGACGGGCCTTGAACTCGGGATCGGGCGGGCGTCTGGCACCCAGGTGGAACTGTGGTTCCAGGTGTCGGGGGCGGCGGAGCGCTATGGGTTTCTGTGTCTCTGGCGTGATTGGCGGCGGCCACTCGCCAACCTCCTTGAGGGCGGCGGCTATACGTTTCGCTCGCCGGTGGTCTTCGCGAATGTCGAAGGCTACCGCGGGCGATCGGCGGTCAAACGCTTGGAGCGCTATGCCGACAATCGCTGCGACCCGGAGAACTGCTTCCGCCTGTCGCGGGTGTTCGCACCCGGCGACACGCTGGACGAAGTGCAGGACGCGGCAATCCGCTTGATGATCCTCTTCGATGCGCTGATTGGGTATGCGAAAAGGCGGCGGGACCAGGATCGACTGTTGCGCTACGCGGCCTTGATGTAGGAAGGAGGGAATGATGGAACACAGCATGAATGGGCGGATGAGTTATCGGCGCAAGAAAAAGGGCCTGCGGCAGCTTGAGTGGCTGTTGGTGGGCGTCGCCATCGGGGGCGCGCTGTCGCTCGTCACCGGGATGGTCGAGGGGCGCAGTGATTGGGCCTGGATCTGGTTGGTCGCAGCGGTGCTTGCGGGAGTGCTTGAAAGCTACACCCTGACCGTGGTGGGGCCGGGACTGGAAGAAGAAGAACGGCGGCAGCGCCAGCGGATCAGGGACCTGAAAGTGCGGGCAGAATTGAGTGACGCCTTGCAAAGCTCCCTGACCTGGCGCGGGGTGTTCGCCGAGTGGGTGCGGCTGAACAGCAAAGAACAGGCGCAGATAGCTAGCGAGCCGATCGGGCGCGGGAAGCGCGCGGCGGCGGCGTTGTGTTATCTGCGGTACTACTGCGAACGTCGGTTCGGGCAGGCGGAAATCCCGCAGGAATGGCCGTTTTCGGTCGAACATTGGGAAGTCGACGAGGGTGGAGGGATGGGTGAGTTGAGCAAGGCCGTCGCCTTCGTGGTGGCGGAAATCGAGTATCGCAACGAAGAACAAGAAGGAGGAAGGTCATGAGGCTCTACATCGCGGAAAAGCCGGATCTGGCGCGGGCCATCGCGGATGCGTTGGGCGGGGGTGCGCGAGGCAACGGGTTCATCCAGGTGGGCGCGGATCGGGTGACCTGGTGCTTTGGGCACATGCTGCAACTGCTGGTTCCAGAAGACTACGATATCAACCTGAAGCGGTGGCGGATGGAAGACCTGCCCATCATCAACGTGCCCTGGAGAAAGAAGCCGGGCAAGGACAAGGGCGAGCAATTGGATGTGATCAAGGGGTTGTTGGCGCAGGCACAGGAAGTGGTGCACGCGGGCGACCCCGACGATGAAGGGCAATTATTGGTCGATGAGGTCATCGCGGATGCGGGGTATCGCGGTCCCGTGTGGCGGGTGCTCATCAACGACAACAATAAGGCGCTGGTGCAGCGGGCCTTGGGGGCACTGCGCCCGAATGAGGAGTTTGCGGGACTGTCGGCGGCGGCGGAAGCCCGCCAGGTCGCGGATCAGATGGTTGGCTTCAACCTCTCGCGCGCCTACACCCTCGCGGCCCGGGCGCGGGGGGCGGAAGGTCTCTGGACCGTAGGTCGGGTGCAGACGCCCGTCCTGGGCCTGGTCGTGCGCCGCGACCGAGCGCACGCCGGGCACGTAGCGGTGTTTTACTACGTGGTGGGAGGGTCTTTCACATGTGAAAGTCTGCGGTTCCGCGCGGTCTACCAGGTAGCCCCTGGCGATCCGGTGGACGACGAAGGGCGGTTGTGCGATGCGACGGCGGCCGAGCGGATCGCGAGTGCCTGTCGAGGGCGCCCGGCGGTGGTCGAAAGCGCGGTAACCACGGCGCGGGAAGAGCCTCCACCACTGCCGTACAACCTGCTGGGCCTGCAAATCGACGCGTCGCGCAAGTGGGGATACAAGCCGGATGCGGTGAAGGATATCACCCAAGAACTGCGCGAGAAGCACAAGCTGATTACCTACAACCGCTCGGATTCCCGGTATCTGAGCGATGAACAGCACGGTGACGCCGCCGAGGTACTGGCGGCGATTGCGGCGACCGCGCCAGGCCTGGCGGCGGCGGCGACCCGCGGGAACCCGGGGCTCAAGAGTCGCGCGTTCAATTCGTCGAAGGTGACGGCGCATCACGCGATTATCCCGACCGGTGCGACCGCGCAGTGGGGGAACCTCACCGAAGGCGAGCAACGCATTTATATGCTGATTGCGCGAGCCTACATCGCGCAGTTCTTTCCCAATCACTGGTTCGACCAGACGGAAGCGATCCTGCGGGTGAAAGATCAGCATCGGTTTGCCTGTCATAGCCGGGTGACGACAAGTCCGGGGTGGAAGAACCTCTACCGCAACGATGGGGATGCCGATGAAACGGTCGAGGATGAAGCAGACACGCAGGTCGACATTCGTAAACTCGCGGCGGGTCAGCATGGCCACTGCGAAGAGGTAACGGTCGATAAGCGCGCGACCAAGCCGCCGCCGCTCTATACGATGGCCACCCTGCTTAAGGACCTGACGCGGGTTGCGCGCTATGTGCGCGATCAACGCTTACGCGACCTTCTGATTGCCAAAGACAAGGCGAAGCCGGGTGAACATGGCGGGATCGGCACCCCAGCGACCCGCGACTCCATCGTCATGACACTCCTCAAGCGGGGATTTCTGGAAGAGAACAAGAAGCACCTGACCAGTACGCGGATCGGGCAGGAGTTCTACGACGGCCTCCCGGATACGGTTCGCTTCCCCGACATGACGGCACTGTGGCATGAGCAACAGGAGGCGATCCGGCAAGGAAAACTGACGACGGAAGCCTTTCTCAAGGATTTGGCAAAGTACGTCACCGCTGAGGTCGAGCGCGTGCGCAAGCACGGACTCGCCCTGACGGTGACTGCGCCGCCGTGCCCGGCGTGCGGCAAACCCCTGGCGCGTCGCAGCGGCAACAACGGGAAGTTCTGGGGGTGCACGGGATATAACGAGGGATGCACCTTCACCGCGGATGACAACCGCGGCAAGCCGGTGCTGGAGCCGAAGGACGCCCCAGGGGCGGGCAAGCACCAGTGCCCGGCTTGCGGCTCACCCATGCGTCAGCGCACTGGCCCGACCGGTCCATTCTGGTCCTGTACGACTTATCCAACGTGCAAAGCGACCCTGCCCGACGACGGTGCAAAGCCGCCGAAGGCGGGCAAAGCAGCGGGGGCGCAATCCGGTAGAGGCAAGCGGTGATACCGCCGGCGTTGATCACCAAAGTCATGGCGGTGTTGGTGGTGGCGGTGCTGCTGTGCATTATGCAACTCCTGAACTGGATTGCCACCCAGCGCACGCTGCCGACGGGCGCGCGTAGCGGTAAAGACGTATCGGTCATTATTCGGTATGATTGTCGCTAAGCAACGTCAATAACCAATGGAGCCAGGCGCATGACTGGGATTGAGATTCGACACTTTCATCTGTTCTGTGGGTTGGGGGGAGCGGCCCTCGGGTTTAATCGCGGTGAAGCGCGCGTCGGCAGTCTGCGGGCGCGTTTTCGCTGCATCGGTGGTGTCGATTCGGACCCGGCGGCCGTGCGCGATTTCGGGCGCTTGGCCGGGGTGTCGGGAACCGTCCTCGATCTGTTCGACCGCGAGCAATACATTCTGTGGCACGGGAAAGAACCGGGTCCGTATTGGCGCCCGGTGACACCCGCGGATGTGCGGCGCGCGGCGGACAACGAGCGCCCGCATATCGTCATGACCTCGCCACCCTGCAAAGGCTTTAGCGCGCTGCTCTCGACGGCGAAAAGCGAGACCCCGCGCTATCAAGCCTTGATGGGGTTGACGGTGCGCGGCATCTGGTTGGCGCTCGAAGCCTGGGCGGATGACCCGCCCGAATTCTTCATTTTGGAAAACGTACCGCGGATTGCGACCCGTGGCGCACACCTGCTCGACCAGATAGAAACCCTGCTCGGGGCCTATGGGTATGCGAGCGCTCGCACGACACACGATTGCGGCGAGTTGGCCGGGCTCAGTCAGTCGCGCAAGCGCTTCCTGCTGGTGGCCCGGCACCGGGCGAAGGTGCCCCCGTTTCTCTACGAACCAGGCCACCGGCCGTTGCGGGGCATTGGCGACACCATCGGGTTACTGCCGATCCCGGGGACCGCAGGGGGTTCACCGATGCACCAGCTTCCGGCCCTTCAGTGGAAGACCTGGGTGCGGTTGGCGTTCGTGCCTGCCGGCGGCGACTGGCGGGCGCTGCAGAACCTGGCCGTGGGGGCTGATGGCAACCTCTCGGAGTATCTGATCGTGCCGGACATGTACCGGTGCAGCTATGGCGTCACCGGGTGGGACGCACCAAGCGGGACCATCACCGGCGACGCGCGTCCCTCGAAGGGCGGGTTTGCCGTGGCCGATCCGCGGGGCGAGGCCCTGCGCAATGCCTCCCACGGGGTGTTGTCCTGGGATGCGGCGAGCGGGACGGTAACCGGTGAGGCATTCCCCTCGAACGGCTGCTTTGCCGTTGCGGACCCGCGGCGGGCGGCCGATCGCGCGGCTTATGGGCAATACGGGGTCCAGGGGTGGGACGCGGTAAGCCAGACAGTCACCGGCCAGGCCGCCGTCGGCGCCGGGCGCTTTGCGGTCGCGGACCCGCGCTTTCCCGCGCACCCCGGACGGCACCTGACCCAGGCGCGCGTCCTCGACTGGGCCGGACCGGCAACCACGGTGACAGGTTGCGATCACGTCAGCGGCGGCGCCCAGGCCGTGGCGGACCCCCGGTTGCCGGCGAATCCGGCGCGGCACTCCGGCAAGTACCGAATCATCGACTGGCAGGAGGCGGCGACGACCGTCACCGGCGCCGACGGCGTGCCGACCGGCGCCCAGGCCGTGGCGGACCCGCGACTCGCGGAGCAACCAGGTCGACACCTGGCCAAGTACCGGATCATCAAGTGGAAAGATGCCGCAACCACGGTGACGGGGACCGACCGCATCGGCTCGGGCGCGCAGTCGGTCGCGGACCCGCGGGTGAAGATCAGCGGGGTGAACGGCTTCCTGAATGCCGGGCACTACGGGGTCATGCCCTGGGGTGCGTCGTGCGGTGCGGTCATTGGGTCGGCGGGTTGCGACAACGGCCGCTGGAACGTCGCGGACCCGCGGTTGCCGGGTGGGAGTGAGAACGTCCGGGCGTTGATCCTGGCCCTGGATGGGACTTGGCACCGGCCCCTGACGACGTTGGAGCTTGCGGCCCTCCAGGGCCTCGTCGACCCGGAAGCGCTGCTTGAGCTTGAGGGTGCGTCCCATAGCGCCTGGCGCGAGCGGATCGGTAATGCAGTGCCGCCCCCGGCAGCGGCGGCGATAGCCTCGATGATGGGCGAAACACTGTTGATGGCCTGGGGCGGGGTGTCGTTGGCCTTGTCGAAGACACCGATCTGGGTGCGCGACCTGGCGATCGGGATTGCGGTGGACCTGCCCGCGGGAGGGGCCTTATGGACGGCACATTAACCTTGATCGTTGCACCTCCGAGCATGGCAGAGGTCCGCGAAGCGGCGGCCACCTCGGCGGCGCCCATGCTCCACCGGGCGGCGGGGTACGCCGTGCTGTGCCTCGCCTGGCTGGGTGCCGGGCTCGGGGCCGGATGGCTTGCGGGCGGCGCCTGGTGGGTCCTGGCACTGCCGGCGGGTATCCCATTGGGGTTTGCTTTGACCTTTCTGCAGCGCGGCCGGGACGCACTGGCGGACGGCCTGGCGCGGATCGACGAGTTGGACACCTTCTCGGCGATGGAAACCGACCTTGCCCAGTGGCGGATCGCTCGGCCGGATGTCGTCGTTCCGTACCTCGGGCGCCTCCAGGAGCTTCAGCGGCCATTGCTCGCACAGGATTACTTCCGCTTGCGGGCCTTTATGCAGGAGCGGTCAGACGGGCCGCAGTCAGAAAACACCCATGAGAACACTACAGGAGCAAGATCGTGAAGCGAATAACGCGCGGACTCATGCCGCTGTTGGCACTGGCCGCAACCCTGGCGGCGGCCGAACCTCGGACTTACGAGTTTAACGGAGTGAATGCGTTTACCGTGGACCCGGGCAGCGATACGTCATTCATTGCGACCAGCGATGGAATCGTCAAATTCCAGGGAGAGATACGGACCACTACCATCATGCGCGATCCCTGCCAGGCGCGGGCGCTGGCGACCATGCGGGCGCCGGGGCATGAGCGCTTGTATGTCGGTTGCGCTGACCGGGCGGGAATCGCCGTGCTGGTGGCTGACGGGAGCGAATTCGACGGGTTGCTGCTCGGGTGGATCGCGACCCCCGGGAACGTGTTCGATCTGGCGGTGGTCGGCGAGCGCGTGTTTGCCTCCGCCGTCAATCAATGGAGGGTGTGGGAACTCAACGCGGCGCCCCGGGCACAGGCCCCGGACACGCGACCGGTTGCGGATCGAGTCATCAGGTCGTGGGGGCCGTTCCTGGGTGGCGACTCCTACAGCGAGGGGCCGGACCTTGCCGTTGCCGGCAATACCGTGCTGTACGGGGCAGGGCCGCGGACGATGGTCAAGATCGACCTCGGTGCCAATAGCGCCGATCCGGTCGGTACAGAGTCAGGGTCGCGCACGCGCCTCTTGGACCTGTCCCCATCGCCGCAGGGCACGCGCTACGTGCTGCATTGGACCGTGGTCGAGGCCCAGGGCCATATCGGGGACTTCGTGGGCGTGGGGACGGTGGCAGGCGCGTCGCAAGCGCTGCCGCAGTTGCGGGGTCAGGTAGCCGGCGCGGCTTCCGATACGGGACTCTACAGCGTGGGCGTCAGCGGGTCCGTAGCCTTTTACTCGTTCGCCTCGCTCGATCAAGGGAACTCGAACCTGCCGCAAAGACAAGTCCACAAGTTCAGCAATTTTGAAGGTGGCGTGACCCTTCGCCTCCTCCCCAGGAGTCAACGCCTGGTGATGGTCGGACGCAAGTCGGTGGTGTTCATCCCGACCGGGGAATTCTGCACTGCCTGTCTGCCGAGTGCCGGTGGTTGGCGCGCAACGCTCGGGCAGTGACGGAGGGGTAGAGATGTCAACGAAGAGGTTTAGCCGGCTTGCTTGGACTCCGGAACTCGATGCGATGGTTAAGGAGTTGATGGGCCGTCAACCCCCGGCAACGTCGACCACGATCGCGGCGAAGCTCAACCGGAAAGGATTCGCGTGCTCGCTTCGGTCGGTGAGTCGGCGGATGAATGTGCTGCGGGAGAGTAACGGGGCAGGAGAGTCCCAGGAACAGAGCACGTCCCAGCCGGCGCCACCGAGTGCAGCGGTGGTCGATCCGCTGGAAGATGCCATGACGGTAGCGAGCGACGCGATCGACCGGTTCGGTCTCGATCCTACCGCGCGCATGGCGATTGACTGGGTATTCCCGATGTTCGCGACCTGTCGGCCGGTGCGGCGGGTCGAGGGCGTCCGGTCCCGTGAGGCTTAACGACTCCATAACGTAATACCGAAGAGGACGGGGGTATCTTTCACATGTGAAAGATGCGGCTCAAGTAGCGTTGTGATCATAGAAGGCAAAACCAAATGAAGACGAAACAGAAATCTGCAACGACGATGGCGACCACGGCCCTCCTTAAAGCGCTGAGGGACGCGGATCGCAACAGCGTGCTGGGGACCAACCGCCCGCTGGTGACGCGGTTGGGCGACATTATGGACGCGGTGCAAGCGGCGCGGGCGCAGGGCATGTCGGACCGCGATATCTGGAAGGTGCTTCACCAGAACGGGTTAGACTTCACGCAAGCAAGCTTCAACACCTGCGTGTTTCGGCTACGCAAGAAGCGGCGTGCATTCGGTACGGTGCCGCCGCAAGGGGCGGTAACGGGTGGTGCCCCGGATGTGGAAATGGGTGCGGCCGGGTCAGCGGATAGCACCCGCAAGGGCGTGGTGACCTATAGCGAGGACGAGATTGCGCGGATTGGGGCGCAGCTTAAGGCGATCCCGGCTCCAGAAAGGAAGAAGACGAGCGCCATCAGCAAGCAGGACGCGATTTTGGCGCTCGCTGACGAGATCAACGCGTTGCGGACAAAGGGGTATACGCTGCCGGAAATCACCGAGGTTCTGAATACGGCCGGTCTCGTCATCACGCGGCAGACACTCCAGGGGTACCTGCTGCGCGCGAAGCGGCAAAAAGAAAGCGAGCGTCGGCGCCTGACGGTAGTCGACGCGCAGGCGGCTTAGGGGGAACTCACATGACAGCGAACAATGTGAGTGCAGCAATGGGTGGCAGGGGCGTCGAGAAGCCCGCGTTCGTGCCCTGGGCCAGTCATCCGGTGCGGCCCTTGGTGTGGGGCGTTGCAATCGCAACCGCGATCCGGGTAGTGGCCGCGTTCGGCGGCCCGGCGCCGTGGTGGAACCTGGTCGGGTTGCTGGTGTTGCTGACGGGTGCGGCAGTGACGCTGCACAAGTTCCCGTCGATCCGGACCCAGGGCGCGGCCGGGTGGGTCTCGGTGGTGGGCATCTTGGCGCTCGCCTGCGCTGGCGCCCTGTGGCTCGCGTCCCGCTGGTAACGCGCGAGCGCGATCAAACTATTAATAGATGTGAGGAGCATAGCAATGCTACAGACAGCGGAAATTGGCAGTAGGGAAGGGAACAAGGGCGCGGCCTGGCTTTTGGTGCCCTGGGGCGTGAATCCGCTACGGCCCTTCGTTTGGGGATGCGCGGTCGGGATCTTCATGCGCATTCTCGTGGCGGGTTTCGGGATGGAGCCGTGGTGGAACCTCGTGGGCGTGGTCGCGCTGTTCGCGGGAATGGGCGTGTCCTTACGCAAGTTCCCGTCGGCGCGCGACAAAGGCGCGGTCGGGTGGGTCCAGGTCGTGGCCATACTCGCGTGCGCCTGGGTGGGGTGCCTGTGGTTGGCGGCCAACGGGTACTGCTGAATGGGGGTACCCCCTGTTACAGAACTAAGTATTCTGTAACAGGGGGTGCCGCCCAGGGGCCGCGAGGGGTCGCGATTTCGGCGTTAGTTGGCCGTTTCGGGCTGTTTGGTCCCCGCGTTTGCGGGATCGGCACGGGACGGCTGTTACACTTCGCATGGAGAACCGTAACAAATGGCACACGAGCAACGACAGGAGGAGGGGGCCGCCACCCAGTGGATAGCCGCAGTCTTGGTGGTCGAGGACAACGCGCTGGCGCGCTCGGCGCTCGCGCGGCTGCTGCGCGACTGGGGGTGGACGGTTGCGACCACGGACTCGGGCGCGGCGGCCTTCGGCCTGCTGCGCGCG